>ENA-OPCS01000100-OPCS01000100.1-human-gut-metagenome-genome-assembly--contig:-NODE-100-length-74843-cov-7.551506_pt1 | contig 74843 bp, 73 predicted proteins | sample MGYA00241256_ERZ501492 | MGnify/ENA primary metagenome ERZ501492 (study PRJEB25962, sample SAMEA2042512) | human gut metagenome | biome: human gut; feature: human-associated habitat; material: faeces... | reverse complement strand
TTGGAAGTAAATTAGTATATGGGAACCCAACGTGCTTTAGCCGTTGGAGTGTCAGTTTTATTTGTTTATATACTGCTGTTGATACCGATGAAGGTGTTCAGAATTGTGTTTATCCGATAATATACGATGCAGGTGACGGAGCTTATCTGTACAAGCCATATTTTAAAACAATGGGCACGAGTATTATAGATAAAAATAAAATGGCCCAATCCACTACAGAATCAGATACGCCCGTATCGGTCCGAGTAATGTAAAGAGGCATATAATTCTGTTGGTGATACATGTTGCATTTGAGGATGTTTTAGAGAAAGGCTTAAAATTAATTATTGCAAAAATGGTGGCTGTCTATTGACAACCCACCATTTTTTGTATAATAAGCAAAAGCCCGCTGCATTCAATATTTCAGCAGGCTTTTCTTGTATTGTGAGACATCATTCATCGTTTATATTGACTCTTCCCATGCCTAAAGGCAGGGGATTATTGCTGTTGCTTAGCAAAAAAGTGGCGAGATTTCAAAAAGTGTGGTATAATCATATAAAGATAAAGAAAGGATTTTTGTTTTATGGATAATATGTGCGATTATATTCTAAGCTGTGAAGGTTGTTCTTATAAAGGTGAACAAATGATAACTGCTAGGGTAGTGGTTCTTTTTAAAGCTTATAAGGAAAACAAAGAAGTCAACTTGAGTAAAGAAGAAAGCCTCAAGGACAATTATGGCAAAACCTACTTTATAGACAACGCTTTTTCTTTTAGCTATGACCCTGAGCAACTGTTTACTTTCAGTAAAAACCAGTCTGTGTATGATAAATTCATATCTGAAAGACATTACGATAAGATCACGGCTCAGGCGGTTGCATTTATATTAATGCCAAAGCAGAAAATAGAGAGTATAGATGATCTTATAAGCCCAACTTGGCACAACATCACAGAACAAGAATTTAGGGACCTTATAAAGCAATATCCAGAATGCTTTGATAACGAAACAAATCACGATGCGGCTAGTATGCCGCACACGGCAGAAACGGAGGTAAATACTATATGATCAAGAAAGATAAGAATGTCCTTTTGCTAAGTGAGATTCCAATTGCAAAAAGCACACTTGTCCTTGTTAATGAAATAAGTCAAATGAGAGACAATTATATTAAATTACGTGAATTTATCATGAAGGCGAGAAAGCAAAACATATCTCTCATGATTTTTTCCGCTAACACTCTCAATGATATGAAAGCGGCTGCTAATTTTCGCTACTCGATGAAATCAGCATTTATTATCATACAGGGATTATCAGAAAAAAATCTTGGTTGTACGAGAGAAGAATTCAGTAATGAGATAGAAAAGCTGAGAAATAGCTTGCAAGCGGAAAACGAGTACATTGCAGAAACACTCATTATTTAGAGTATCTATAGATACTCTTCGATACCACCCCTATAAAATAAAAAAAGGAGAAAATGATTATGAAAGTAGCAACTACAGATGAGATGGGACGTATATTGGCTATGTACATGAGACAGAACAACGATTCACAAGAAATACTGTCGGCGTTTCATCCATATTTGAATGTCGATCCACAGATAGAGTTTTCATGTGACATGCTAAAGGAATATGCAAAAGAATTTCGAAAGTCTTTTCCAGAATACTCTTCCGAGATGTCTATGGTAACACAAATATTTGCTTTTATTATGGCTGAGGTTAAGGAAGATGACGACGATGAAAAATCCGACAAAGCAATGGAAATAATAACAGCTTACATGAGTGATATGATAGATTACTGCAAAATATATAATGCAAAATCTTTTCGCAATAATCCGTTTATACGAAACATATTATTCAAAGAACGGGAGAACAAAGATTATCAGTTGTGCTACCAATACATGCAACCATATGAGCTGGATGCTTATGGTTTGCCAGAAAGAGTTCCGGCAAGCAACATAGACATTTTGAAGCTGGGGTGTTTTACTCAGAAAGTAAAGTTTCCGACGCTTTACCCCAAAAACAAAGAGGACGATAGACTGATCGGAGTCGATCCAATGACTATCTTCACAAATGAAAGCCACATAAAGAATACAAAGGGAAAAGTCCTGGTTCTAGGTTGTAGAATGGGATACTTTGCATATATGGCATCACTAAGGAAAAAGGTCGAGTCCGTAACAATTATAGAAAGGGACCCAAGCATCATAGATATATTCCAAAGTGCTATATTGCCTTCCTTTGAACATAAAGAAAAGATCGAAATAATCAACGCTGATCCTATTGAATATTTGAGAAATGTAGAAGACGGGAAGTTCGACTATTGTTTTGTTGATCTATGTGCCGATCTATGCGACATAGAAAGTTATTTGGCGGCAAAGGAAATCGGAAGGCAGTGGAATAAAACTCAAATTGAATACAGAGAAGAAAGAGCATTTGCAGCGGCAATAGCAACGCAGGCGATGCTTGAAATATCAAGACTATACTGCCACGATGACGGGGAGGACGATCCTCTTGAGTTTCTGTTCTTGGAGTCAACAGATATAGAGAGAAAAGTATACAGGTATGCCTGCAAGCTGTTTGAAAACGAAAATATAGAGACTCCGGAACAGTTTACAAATGTCTTGGAGCCTGAAAACATCATATCTCGTATAAATCAGACTCAAATTATCTTCGACGAAGCTTAGGAAACAGTCCAATAACAATAAGACTGTTCTCATTCATTTTTTAGTTTCTGTGGTATAATTGTCATAGAAACAAAAAACGGAGGACTAGAAATGAAACTAAATGAGACAATGGTAAAGGCAAGCGAAGAGCAAAAAGAGCGACTACTAACAAAAATGCAAAAGGAATGTAAAAAAATAAATACATTGGAACGCCTTGAACAATATTATATCGACAAAGGTTTCAAAACGTATTATGCAATCAATAACAAAAATAGCAGGCAGCATTTATTGATATTTCATCCCGATTGCAAGGATTCGAAAATTTTCATAGTACACACAGATGACCATAAGATGTTTGATCTTGGCTGTTTTGAGGTCGAAGATGATTACGAAACATCAGGAGCTGCATGCTATGATGTGTGCAATAATGATTTTGAAAAAAATAGTAGAAAAAATGAAACAAGTGGATATGTTGGCGGAAAAAGACAGATTTGACCTTGGATTTGATCCGACATCAGAAACATATTATTGTCCATCTTTCAAATTGTTTTTTGAAGATCAAGAAAGCGCTGTAATGGCTTTTATACGAAAGAACGGGTATAGTTTGCTAAATTAGTTATGTAGGCTCAAATAAGAGCATAGGCCAAAAATAGTAAAATGAGCAGCTGCTCGGGAGAATGTTATGAAATAGAACGGAATGTACATCTCAAGAAGATGCGTTTGGTTTCTTTTCAGAGCAACTAGAGAGCAATAACCATATAGATAGAAAAACCAGTGAAAAAGAAGCTCATGATCAGGTTGATCAACAAATAAAAACTCTTGAAGAAAACATTCTCACTTTACGTTTGGTGGTTATATCAATTGTTGTTGGTATTATTGCAATGGTAATATTTGCGATATGTTATTATAATAGTACAGACATTAGTCTGTTTCAGTATGCAAAGAGGTATGAAGATGAATAATGTAAATATTGGTTTTGATTTCAAGTATCCAAGTAAAAAAGAGAGAGTAATCTATACAGTAACATCTATTTTAAAAGATGAAATTAGATTGTTTGGTAAGAGTGTCATTTCAGCTATTCTAGTATGTGTTTGTTTTGAAAACGGCTGGATCTTACCGCAAGAACACTGTGATAACAATGATTTTATGATAGTTCTGTTTGCAATTTTCTGCTTTATGCAGTGTGCTATATTGATAAATGTATTCTCAAAAAATACACATATGAGGGGAACATTATAGCCAAATTAAATGACGAGAAAATTATTTGTAGAGGATATTCTAAGAGAGGTGATAATGGTGAATAATGACAATGAACTCCATGATGTAACTTTTAAAATCAGGTATCCTAGCAAAAAGGAAAGATTTTTATATGCGGTAAAGTCCATTTTAATAGATGAGTTGACTATTCTTGCTGAAAGTATTGCTATAGCTGCAATACTTTGCTCTTTCTTTTCAAACGAATGGTCTATACCTCAAAAATACAATGTATTTATAGTACTATTGTACGTTGTATTTTTTGTTTCACAAATATTGATACTTTTAAGGGCTGCATTAACAGGGAGATACACCTTAAAAGAAATAATCATTCGGAGAGTTGAGAAATGAGCATATTTAAAAGATTGGAAAATCACTATAAAAGTAAGAGCTACTTGACATATCATGCTGCTAATGAGCATGAACAACTGCTGTTATTTTATCCAAATTATAAAAGCACAAAGATATACGTCATACATAAAAGTGATGACTCTAAGTGGTTTGACCTTGGTTGCCTTGAAAGAGGCGATGATGAAAAGCTCGGTGTTTCATTTTATGACGGCTGCGATAACAATTTTGATAAAATGATAGCGAAAATGAAAGGCGTAGATAAGGCAGCTGAGGACTACAGGTTTACAATCTTTTATGACCCCGACACGGATACTTATTGGGTAGACAATTCATTGCAGTTGTTTTTTGAAAATCAAAAGGAAGTTATAATGACGCATTTGAAAGATAATGGGTATGATTTGATAAAAGTATAGCATATTGCAAACATTTAAAATAGAAGGAGCTTCTGCAACTGGGCAGGGGCTGGGGAGGTAGGAATATGAATAGTAAATTGTATAATTATTTATTAAATGCTAATTTTATTGCATATACCATTATAAATTCGATTAAATATATTGATTATATAATCAGATGGGTTCGTACACGTTCGCAATATAAATCACATCGTTTTTTAATTCTTTATAGTGATGTAATAACATTAATAGTCATAGCAATGTGTATAGGTTTCAAAGAAGCTATTACTATAACTGGCTTCATAACATTAGTAGTGTTTAATCTATATATGCCTATTGCTAACAAAAACTCCGACGAAACTCTGTCATCAATGATGAAAAGAATATGCACAAATTTTCAAAACCAAATAAATAAATGTATAAAAAATCGTTAAAAGAAGAAAATCAAAGTAACAATTTACATAGCAATTATTTTTGGGGTCATTGTAAAAAAGTCAATTTTAATAGATGAGTTGCGAAGAGATTTTTCTATCTAAACTGAAATGAGGTGATATATTGATGTTAAAGTTGTTCCTACTCCTTACATTATCGGTAAAGGAAAAGGACGAACATTTAAACTGTATCATGATGTTCCTGGACGCTACAAAACTACAGAACACATGAATGAGGAGCTGATAAGAATGAGATGACTATCCTAACAGAAATTCGGAGTATGTAAGAAGATATGTTGAGAGCGAGGTTAAGACAGATCATGATAAATCCACGAATTGCAATTGGTAACTTCGAAAAGGTTTTGTCGAGAAAAGGCTGCTATACTAGGCTGCTCAGACGTGCAGGCTATGCAGACGCTGAATACATTTTTTTGGAGTTAAATCAAAGATATTATATCATAGAATTTTCAGAATCGTATGACCTGAAAGATATTGTGTGCGATATGCCTGATATATGTGTGCGCATTGGCGGCCTTTTTCGCAAGGAAAACAACACCGTAGATGTAGAATTCTATATATTCTTGGCGTGGACAAGTGATATAGCAGACAACATCGTTTCAGAATTGAAAAAGGAAGAGAATAGCTTCCTTCCTTTGCTGAAACCGAGTGAAGTTGAACATTGGATCGCAAGTAGCGGTCTTAGATATATGTAGGTGAGAAAGTTTAACTTTTATCGCAGCTGAAGCAAGAACGCCCCCACCTGTATAGGTGGGGGGTGAATTGCGTCTCCAAAGGTTTCTAAAATGAGTCAAAAATGATATAATCATAATAAGGGGGTGACAAAGAATGCCTAAAAAGGTCGAGGAATATTCTTTTCTGAAAGAAGTGGACAGTATTGCTCCTCAGCAGGCTCTTCGTCACATTGATGAGGCTTTTCAGAGTTTCTTCACTTCGCAGGGTGAAGGTTATCCAAGGTATAAGGCAACTGTGTCACAACAGTAAAAATAAGACGCTTATAGACCCTGCGTCAGGAGTATAGGACAGTAAAAAATGAATGAATATAGATACTTTATAGCCAATAAGAATAAGATCGGCACTTTAGTCCGCAATAATAAAATAAATGGGAATGATATGATTCTGCTTATTGGGTATATCATCTACTCATATGGAGCGGGAACAGTTGCCCATATAGTTAATAAGCTAACTGCAGTATATGATTTTGAGATACTCAAAGAATCTATTACCGCAGCAGAGCTAAATTCAAGTCCAGAGACGCCATATACATATTATGATCTGATTGACGAGAATGGTTATTGTGAAGACGACGGATATATGTACATAGATATAGGACGTATAAAAAAGCTCTTTTCTAAGAAAAAATCGCAAGAAATGTTAAGCTCTATTAGACGGTTCAATATTGAAAAAGAATATATTCATGATGAAAGAACTGTTTTTAAAAAGAGAAAATTTGTTATAACTAGGGACGGAGATAAATCAAAAAACGTCCTCAGAACATCTTATGATAAAACAAGCTTATCATACTTGCTGACCTATGTTATGGGGGTTTTCTTCGAAGAATATGAAGATGAAAGCATTGGTTTTACTCCGGATGACCTAGCTCAAATGCTTTTGAAAATATACCCAAAAGATTTTATATTGTCGGACGATGATGCGGATTTTATCATTGACGATTTGGAAACTTGGGAGCAAAAATGCTCTTCATATGAAACAATAAAGACAATTGAACTTTTTGAGAAGAATGCAACTTCTTCAGAACAACTTTTCTCTATGCTAAAAAAGCACTACAAACAAAATGGTTATCACTCTATATATGCCGAAAAGGACAAAGAAAAGCTTCTTTTGTTCTACAAACCGTATAATAAACAAGCAGTATGTGCGATACGAAAGAAATACAAAGCTGATAATAACAAATATATTGAGATAGGTTTCTTGAACAACAAATCGGAGAGTATTGATTTGGAAATCCGTGCAACCATTTCATACAACGAAGATATAAGAAAAATATATGGGGATGTCATTCAAAAGGTGTCGCTTGTATATAATGAGGATTTGCCCGTGTACAACATAATGCGCAATCCCGGAGAAGCCTGTTTGGATTATTTGGGAGATCATAGTTGCTATATCAGTTTGCCTATATAGCAATCATAGGAGATATTTTTTGTGGATAACAATAATCAAACGCCATTTATAGATTCCAAACTGCTAATATTGCTGACTTTTGCTAATTCTTTGCTGTTTGGATATATCAAAATATATTATGAGAGCAATTCGACATTAAGATTAAAAATAGAGATCATTTGGCTACTAATTAAAGCACTTATAATTTTGCTGAATAGCAAATATATGTACAAGCTTGGATATAAGCTAACACACGATCAAGACGTTTCAACGAACTTTTGGACAATTATAAGAAATACACACCTCCTAAGTTGTATTTGCACTTTTATGGCATTTTTGATTTTGATATGAGTGAAGATTGCATTAAGAAAAGGGGAAAAACTATGATAAATATAGTGACTGAATTAGATTTCGATGCAGAAACACTATGCTGTGGCGTTTCTCGAGAAGCTCTTCTTTCGGGAACCGTAAAGGATTTCTCGAAAGAAGCAATTGAGATAGCTCTCAAACATTATGATGACGAAGAATATGTGAAAATACGTCAGAAACTAATGGAAGATATCAAAAATGGCGATTAAGCCAAAAAGCTTGAGTTGCAAACGATAGAAAAGTAGGAAGACTGAGAAAAAACAGTTGACAAATAAAATTTTTTATGCTACAATAAATCTTGTAAAAATGTTATAAGAGTTTCGAGTATATTTCTCGAAACTCTTTTTTTTTCATAAAATACAAAGAGGAGGAATAAAATTTGAATATTGAAAAAATGAAGGAGCTTATCGATAAGCTCTCACAGGCCAGCAGAGCGTATTATGATGAGGATAAGCCAATTATGTCTGATAAGCAGTATGACGCTCTATATGACGAGCTGGCGGCCTTAGAAAACAGTACGGGAATAATAATGGCAGGCTCGCCAACACAGAAAGTTCAGGGTTCTGTATCAGAAGCTTTTGAAAAGGTGAGACATTCGGAACCTATGCTGTCTGCTCAGAAAACAAAAGATGTAAACGAAGTTGTATCTTTTGCTGGTGGCAGGGAAGTTAATGTTTCTTGGAAACTGGACGGCCTTACACTTGTACTCATATATGACGGCGGCACACTTCAAAAAGCATTGACAAGAGGAAATGGTGAATTTGGAGAAGATGTGACTGCAAATGCAAGAATGATAAGCAATATACCGCTTACAATTCCGTATAAGGAAAGAGTTGAGCTCAGAGGAGAGTGCCTTATATCCTGGAAAGCATTTGATGAGGTAAATACGGACGGCGAGTATTCTGCGGCAAGAAACCTTGCAGCAGGTTCGATCAGACAGCTTGACCCAATGGTTACAAAGTCAAGAAAGCTGTCATTTATACCATTTAAACTAATATCTCCGGCAAGAACAACAAAGAGTGAAGATCTTAAGTGGCTCGCAAGCCTTGGATTTGATGTTGTTGAAAATATAAACGCTACATCGAATCTAAAAGAGGTTATCAAACGATTTGCCCCTGAAAAATATGATTATCCGGTGGACGGCGTGATTATTGAATATAATGATAATCAATATGCAAGATCTCTTGGTACAACAGGACATCATCCTAATAGTATCATCGCTCTGAAGTGGGCTGACGAAACGTATGAGACACAACTGACAGGTATAGAACTTAACCCTACCCGCACCGGAATGGTGAGTCTGAAAGCTGTTTTTAGGGGTGTGGACGCAGGCGGAGCAATACTTACAAAAGCAACTCTGCATAATGTGGACTATATGAAAAATCTACAGCTGGGTATCGGTGATACTATTACAGTATATAGAGCAAACATGGTTATTCCGGCAATTGATGATAACCTTACACGTTCTGATACATATGAACTGCCTAAGACCTGCCCATGTTGTGGAGAACCATTGGAAATAAGACTTGCGGAAACGGCGCACTTCCTTTGGTGTACAAATAAGGAGTGTCCGGCAAAGCAGGTTCGCAAGTTCTCATATTTTGTATCAAGGCCTGCTATGAATATACTGGGCTTGTCTGATAAGATATTGGAGAAGTTTTTATCATTGGGCCTTATAAAAGACTTTTCAGATATTTACGAGCTCAGTATGCATAAGGACCAAATAGTATCGCTTGACGGCTTTGGAGAAAAATCATATCTCAAGCTGATCGATGCAATCGAAAAAAGCAAAGACGTTGAGTTTTCTCATTTTATAACGTCTATGGCTATTCCTAATGTAGGAACGTCCTCTGCTAAAACGATAGCAGCACATTTTTCTACTTATGAGGATTTTAGAAATGCTGCTGTCAATGATGATTTTGATTTTACGGAACTTACTGACTTTGGCGGAACAGTTGCCGATAACATCTATAATTGGTTTGCTGATAAGAAAAATGTAGAAGAGTTCGATAAGGTCAAAAGCCATGTCAATATCATTTACCCTGAGAAAAAGCAAACAAATGCAAATTTTGAAGGAAAGACTGTTGTGGTAACTGGCAAGCTGGTTAATTTCACTCGTGACGGCATCACAAAAGAGCTTGAAAATATGGGCGCTAAGGTTTCTGGCTCAGTATCCAAAAAGACCTCTTTTCTTATAGTGGGAGCAGACGCAGGTTCAAAACTAAAAAAAGCTGAAGAACTTGGAATTCCAGTTATATCGGAAGAAGCTTTTAAAAACATGATATAATAAAAATATATAATGTAGCAGGAGGTACAAATATGAAAGCAAAGATCAGAAAAAAGAAGTACAATGATCGTGAACTTGAAAAACTATGGGACGAATTTGAAGACGTCACAATGGTTGAAGATGAGAAGAAAAAGCTCAAGCTTGCATCAAAGTGGCTTCACTTCGATGCGGGGACCTATGATGATGAGATCCTTGAGTGGTTTAACAAGAACTACAGCAGGGGAGTCAAGTGTCTGATTGAAGGCAACACGCCAATAGTTATTATGGAAGAAATAATGGACTATTGCCATGCGGCACTTCGCAAAACAGATGGTGGCTATATTGTCATTGATCAAGAATGCGACTCAGAAGTTGAAGGTGTCTGCAAAACAGTGGGCGATATTCTTGAAGTGCTTAGGCCCCAACTGGAAGCACTGTGGGATGATCTATACATAATCTCAGATGATTATGATATAAAAAGAAAAGTGGCTGGTGAAAAGCACCCTTCAACGTGCGAAGACTGGTGGGCTATTTATGAGAAGTATAAGGATAGTAAAAGCAGCAATATTCAGGATTTTTTTGAAGATTATGCAAGAGAATTTGAGTTTGTCGATTTCATAATGAACAGGCAGGATGAAGTGGACCTCGATACGCTGGCTGAACGCTGGACATATTCTATGAGTGATGACGCAAACAGTTGTGATGAAGTAACCAAAAAGTAAGCAAAGGGCCAAGCATTGTAAAAGATGCTTGGCCCTTTTTGTATGGCAACTGTTACGCTTTTGACGACGATCAAAAATGAAAAAAATTGCAAATTTTATCACAGAGGACTTGAACAGACGTCATAAGTGTGATATCATGTATTTAGGCTGGTTAATGAAAAAAGGAAACCTTAGTAGGAAAATACAACTATTGAAGAATAGCCGCAGAACAAAAGCCTACAGATATTCTCTGTGGGCTTTTAGAACTTATTACGGGCTCTATGCTTTGCTATACGGAGAGCGTTGGTTGTCCTGCTTGGTTTTCCATATGCCGGTCTGATGCGAGGTAGGTATGTCTGTATAACTTGAGGATTAAGTTTAAGAAAAGCAGCTATTTCATTCACGCTTTTCGTTTCAGCGTAGAGTTCAAGGATCTTTTTGTGTGTATCATTGATTATAACGCCTGCTGAACTCAGAGCCTTAGCGACTCTCCCACACGAAATCCCTAATTCATGTGCAACACCGCCTAAAGTCTTGTGGGAATCCCAACTAGATAGGATCATATCATCAGAAACAATTTTGATTGGTCTATACAAAATAACACCTTCTAGACAAATACTTATGTTATTAAGTATACACCTACAAATATAAACTGTCAATATAAGAAAGGACAAAACTACAATGGATCATTCCAGATTTCTTTTTATTATAAAAGGGGAAATTGCTGATAATATACATAGTTTTCAACGTGAGGGACGTTACACACGTATAATTTATGATAGCGGTAAAGATTATAATTACAACAGAGAAAATGTTAGAATTTTATCAAATCCTAAAAAATTGGATCTTGATAACTATGAATATTACAGCACAATACAGAAGATAAATCTATATAATATAAAATTTGCATTAGAATTTGTAGATGGAGGGAATTTCAATCATTATTATCGGTTTTTCTTTAAAAACGGCACATTTCGGAGCTATTATCAAAAACAAATCATTATAAGAAAAAATGCTTTGCTGGATATACGAGTAAGCAATGTAATTGACTATCTGCGAGAAATTGCAAATATTACGGGATTAAAACTTGATGACGGAACAAACATACTTAAGGAAATATACAATAAATTGGAATTTATAGATCCGGACAGTATATTAAAAAAATACTTGTGTAGTGAACCAATTAGCAAAATAGAAGATACGGGCGTGGTGATCTATCCATTTGGAAGTAATCTAAGTCAGATGCGAGCGGTAGAAAATGCACTTCATAACAGTATCAGCATTATTGAGGGACCACCAGGGACAGGCAAAACTCAAACTATACTTAACATAATTGCAAATCTCCTTATTAGGAATAAAACAATCGCAATTGTTTCAAACAATAATTCTGCTACAGACAATGTTTTTGAAAAACTCCAACATTATGGATACGAATATATTGCCGCACAGTTGGGAAGCAGAAGTAATAAAAAAACATTTATTGATTCTAAACAGACATCATATCCAGATTTTAAAAAGGATATCAAAGATGGTAATCAAATATGGAGATTGGAAAGCACCATTAAAGGTCAAGAATTATCTCTGAAAAAGCTTTTTAAGGGAAATAATAAAAAAGCACAGCTGCAGAAAGAATTATCCGAATATAAAACAGAGCAAAAGTACTTTGACCAATTTTTCGACAACACGTATACTCAGATAAAGTTGTTTAAACGTCTTGACAAGGTATCTTCGGATAAAATACTCGATTTTTGGATAAAACTTCAGTCGTATATAGATAAAGAAAAACCAGTAAGTTGGATATATAAGCTGTATTCAGTTTTTGCTTATCAAATAGCAGGCTTTGATGTGTATAAAAGAGATACAATTGAACTTATACAGCAACTCAAAAAGTTGTATTATATTCAAAAGATTGCAGAAATCGAAAAGGAAATAAAAGAAATAGATAACTTTCTTGCCCAAAATAACTTTGACAATATTCTTAAAAGTTTATCTGACACCTCAAACACTCTGCTTAAGACTCATTTAGCAAGCAAATATGGGGCACGTCCAGAGAGAAGTGGCTTTGAGGAAAGCGTTTTCTATAATGAACCTTATGAATTTATATCGGAATATCCAGTAATATTAAGCACAACGTATTCAATAAGGTCAAGTCTACATAGGATGATATATGATTATGTTATCGTTGATGAGTCTTCTCAGGTGGATCTTGCTACCGGAGCGCTTGCTATGTCTTGTGCAAAAAACATCGTAATTGTAGGAGATTTAAAACAGTTGCCTAATGTTATACCGGATAAAGTGAGAAATAAAATACAAATAATATCAGAAAATAATAATATTCCAATGAATTATAGATTTGAGAATAATAATTTGTTATCATCTGCATATAAGACATTCCCAAATGTTCCAAGCGTATTATTGAGAGAGCATTATAGATGTCACCCCAAAATAATAGAATTTTGTAATTCTAGGTTCTATAACGATCAGCTTATAATTATGACACAAGATAAAGGTGAAAAAGATGTTATGGAAGCCATAATCCTTGAGGATAATAATCACGATGAAAAATATTCAAATCAAAAGCAGGTTGATGAAATAGCCGAAAAAATACTACCTTCTTTATGTTCCAAAGATTATGGAATAATAGCTCCATTTGGCGATCAGGTTAAAAAGCTTAAGAGCAGTGGATTAGGGACTGATGTTGAAATAGCAACAGTTCACAAATTTCAGGGCAGAGAAAAGGACGATATCATTATATCTACAGTCCAACAGGAAATAACTGATTTTACTGATAAACCCGAGCTTCTGAATGTGGCAGTATCAAGAGCTAAAAGAAGATTAAGAGTAGTGGTTTCCAATTATGAGGCGAACAAAAATACTAATATCGGCAGCCTTGTGAAATACATAAAATACAACAATTTTGAAATAAAGCGGGGTGAAGTATTTTCTGTCTTTGACCTATTGTGCAAAGGCTATGAAAAAAGAAGAAAACAATATCTTGAAGGCAAGCGGCGTGTGTCAGAGTACGATTCTGAAAATATTATGTATACAGTTATCGAACAAGTCCTTCAAATGGAGCAGTTCTCAGAATTTGATATAGTAACACACCAACCGCTCAACACCATTATTTCAGATCCATACAAGCTTAATGACAAAGAAACACTTTTTGCTATGAACCCTATGTCTCACGTTGATTTTCTGATATATAATAAGATAGATAAATCACCGGTTTTGGCAGTGGAAGTGGACGGATACACATATCACGATAAGAATGCAAGACAGCAGGAAAGAGACGAAATAAAAGATACTGTTTTTGAAAAGTATAATATACCATTAATAAGATTCAATACGACAGGAAGTGGTGAAAAGGAAAAGCTTATAAACAAGTTGTCTGAAATTTTGGGAAATGCTTGACTTTTAGAAAATGCTGTGGTATACTAAAGGTGCAAAGGTGATGTATAAGTCTAGAGTCTTTACTCTAGACTTATTTTTTTGCAATAAAATAATAAAAGGAGGAACAAAATTATGAATAATAAGGGAAAAACGACGATTCGTTCATTGAACGAGTCAGATATCACCGAGGTAAAAAAAGTGGAAAAGGAGTCATTTTTTGAAGTATCTGATATGACCGACTCACCTGATTATGGATATGGCATATTCGTTGAAAATAGTCTGGTGGGGTTTTGTACGATCGGATGTGCAGATGTTATCGATGATATTGAGGCAGTAGCTACATATCCTGGTTTCAATGGAGATAGTCTACTTTTATCAGACGTGTTTGTTTTGCCAGAACATAGGGCAAAAGGCTATGGAAGTTCTCTTGTTCGAGAAGCAATAAAAATGAAATGGGCTTCAGAGAAAAAGAATGAACTTGTGTTTATAGAGCCGTGGGACGACGAAGTAAAGAGGTTTTATGACAAGTTAGGGTTTTCAAGTATAACTGATGATATCATGGTCCTTAAGCCCTCTGCACTAATATCTATAAAGCCAAAGACAGAAACAGTCTCCGCCCCTGAGTATATACAGGATCTTATCAATGTCAATTTAAAAAAAGATCTGTACGATAATGAGGAAATATGTTCTTATTGTCACGGGACGGGTTTGATAATAAGAGATAACGAATATGGACTAAGAAGTGACCCTAATAAAAGCTATACTAACTTATTTCCATATAAGCATCAAGCTTTATCATTCTGCCAACATTGCTATAATGGTATTGTGCATAGATGTAAACTTTGTGGTGAAATAATGCCAAGAGGAATGCTTGTACATAATTGTGAACAGCAGGAAACTATAAATGAAGAAAAGAGAAAACAAGAGCTTAAAGAACTTATGGACAATGCGCCAGTAGCTCCGAAAGAAGTTGAAGATAGTTGTGAATGCTTCTATTCAGAATATTATTCTTGGAATGAAGGCTATTTCACAGATTGGGACGAATTCTTTGATGATTGGCATGAAAATCACAATGAAGAAGATGATAAGCCTGAGTACGTTTGGACAACAGAAAGAGTTGATATGCACATTGATGCAGATGATATAATCGCAAATGCAACAGAAAATCTGTATGAAGATGCTATGGACGACATCTCTGAAGAAAAGTGTAAAGAACTTCAGAATATGCTCGATAAGTGGTGCGATACTTGTGGAGTCAGGGAAACCTATGTCAAAAGTAACAAGTACAAGGTCAAAATTCCTTGGGAGAACTATTGACAAATCCACCTGCGTATGATATACTGAAGAGGTAAAAAAATGTTTTATGATAAGTCTAGAGTTTTATAACTCTGGACTTATTTTTTTACGAAAAAATATATAAAGGAGGAATTTTACAATGAAGAAATTCGAAGTAAAAATAACAGAAAAACTTGTAAAATCAGTCTTGGTTGAGGCTGAAGACTCTATAGAGGCAGAGCAAATTATTAACGACGCCTATAGAAGAGCAGACATTGTTCTTGATTCCGAAGACTTTTACGGAGAAACTTTATTCTCGGCAACAGAGGTTGAGGATGAAAAATACAATGAGCTTAAGGAATTAGGATTTCACGTTATTACAGAAAGTGAGGAGGAATAAATGATCGCACATTGGAATCATTTCAACGGTATATTTAAGTGTTCAAACTGTGGATACGGCTTTGAACACGAAGGATATGTGCATTTCTTCCATTACTGCCCCTGCTGTGGGGCTGAAATAGCCGGAGTACAGGATGAAGACGAATCGGTATCAGAAGCTATTCCTGAAGAACTCAAGATGAAGCTCAAGGAAAAGATACATGCGATTTTCAGAATGTATGATATGGACAGAGGCGAAACAAATGAAAAAAGGCAAGAACATTTGCTTAAGTATTGCTTGACCGATATCCATAAGCATACTGATTTGATAAAAGAACTTTCTGATGACAAGCACCTTACGGTCTATGTTATTCAGAGTATGATTTATTTGATATCATAGGAGGTATATATATAATGGCAAATAAAATCAGGATAAGTAATGACCACCGTGCGTGTCCTAAATGTGGCTATCAGTGGAACCCCAAATTCGCAGTAGCAGAGCTCGATTTCAATGAAAACGAACGCTGCCTTTGCTGCCCAAAATGCGGGGAACTTATCGAAGACGGCGACGATGTTGTTAATGAAAATGAATCAATATTTGAATATGGCGGTTATCATTTTGTTCCATACCGTCAGTTAAGCATCAACGAAAAAAAAGCTACTCTTACTGCACTTACAAAGCATCTGCGAAGCGATACAGAGCTAGGATTGTGCAAATATGACTGGAAAAAGCACAATTATAGCCACGAAAGTTTCTATGCGGCGAGCAACAACAGTACATCTGATTTATTTAGATGTGTAGAAAACAACAAGTTGTACATACCTGGTGAGAATGAGCTTTTTGAATTTAAGGAGGATTAAAAAAATGGATATTAAACTAACGAAAACAGGCGATGATGCATATACTCTAAAAATCGACAGCATATGTATTGAAAATATTTCTATGGGAGAACTGAGCACGTTATCACAACTGATCGATACAGATGTTTTCTATCGTGAGGACGTTAATAATTATATCGAAGATAACGGTTTGGAAATTAATGAGGAAACGTTCGAAGAAATACTTGAAAAATATGCTGAATTAAGGAGTGACAACAACGGAGCAGAATGTGGCATGTCTTGGACTGAGTGTTTAGCCGAGGCATTTGAAAGTATCGTAGATGATGATGATAGTGACTAAAATTATAAGAAAAGAGTCTTAGGTTTTACCTAAGGCTCTTTTCTTATACCATATCTTGGTTGACTAAATTTTGCGAGTATGGTATAATACACATATACTTAGTTAATTTGTATGAGTAGATATCAGGGAAAGGGAAGAATAAAAATGTTAAATCAAAACAAGATCAATGTGCCAGACCAAGTATTTGGAGAATTATCCCTTAAATCAGTTTTAACAAAATGGACTATATATATTGTGGCGAGAATGAGATACTGCCTATATAAATACAGCATTAAGACGGATATTGATGCAGGGGATATAGTTGCAGTGAAAATGGTATTTCAAGAGTTAAACACTGAAATTAAATACATAGAGCCTGTTCTGGAAGATATGGTAGCAAGAAATATTTTTGGCATGCAAGGGATAATAGAGGCAGTATGCGGGGAAGAAAGCAATTGTGTCCAGGTATCCAGAGATTATTTTGAACGGCTTGAAAATATAGACCAATGGGATAAGCAAGATATGTGGAATAAAGACATTTCAGAGTTGCCGAAAAAATGGACGGATTCCGAAAAATTCTTGTAAAAGGGGACAGAAGAGTTTGGAGAATATTTTTGAATATGAAGATAATGGTGGAGAGCTTACGATTATCAGATTAAAACAAGGCGTAAAAGCCACATCAATCATAATACCTGAAAAAATAGACGGGAAGCCTGTATCATACATAGGCAATTTTGCTTTTAGTGGCAGTAATATCAAAAAAGTGACAATCAGTGAAAATATAAAAAGAGTAGGAAAAGAAGCCTTTTCTGGATGCAACCAACTTTTCTCGGCAATTTGGAAAGCAAAATGTGAAATTCCTGAGGAGTGTTTTAGTTATTGTTCAAAATTATCAAGATTTAGTTTTGCTAATGCCGAGGCAATTGGCAAAAAAGCTTTTGCTAAAAGTGGATTAAGATCAATTACTCTACCTAAAAACATAAAAAAAGTTGAAACTTGCGCTTTTGGTGGCTGTGAAAACCTTGAAAAGGTTGTTTGGCGTGCACAGGCAAATATAATTCCTTCTAGTTGTTTTTCTCGCTGTTCAAAACTCAGTATATTTGATTGTGAAAACTTAGAATCAATTGGTGCTCACGCTTTTAAAGGATGTAATCTCATAGTTGTTCATTTACCACAAAACACAAAAAGAGTGGAAATCGGAGCGTTTCAAAATTGTGAAAGACTTGAGAATATAATTTGGAGCGAAAAAACTTACAAGATTCCTGAAAATTGCTTTGAAAATTGTATAAAACTTTCCGCTTTCGATTTCTCAAATATCAAGGTCATTAAATCTAATGCGTTCAGGAAAACTGGTTTAAAGAAAATAAAGTTGCCCCCAAATGTTGAAAAGGTCGAATCTTATGCATTTCAATGTTGTTTAAAACTTGAAGAGGTCATCTGGAATACGCAGTTTGGAACTATACCGCAAAACTGTTTTCATGCCTGCCATGCTCTTGTAAAGTTTGATTTTTCAAATATTGAGATCATTGAAAAAGATGCGTTTGCATTTAGCGGATTAAAAGAAATAATTTTACCTCAGAACATAAAAAGTATATCACCATTTGCGTTCTATAGTTGCGAAGAACTTCGATCAGTCGTTTGGAACGCAAATTATAATATTATTCCTCCAACTTGCTTTGGAAATTGTATTAACCTTGAGTCCTTCGACTTTTCAAACATTGAAATAATCGAATCTTGCGCATTTGTTGGAGCTGCTCTGAAAAAAATCAAGCTATCTCAAAGTGTAAAAACTATAAACATAGACGCTTTTGCCGATTGCACAGAGCTTCAATTGGTGGTCTGGGAAGCACAGTGCAATAGTATTCCAGCTGAATGTTTTTTTAATTGTCAGAAACTTTCTGCTTTCAATTTCTTAAATATAAAGGAAATTGGGAGAAGGGCTTTTTATAATAGTGGCATAAAGGCCATATGTTTAGAATCGGAAACTGCCGTCGAAACAGAATGTTTTGCTTGCTGCCATAGTTTAGAAAAGGCGCAATGGCTTCCGGACAGTGCAATAAAGTCCGCTGTTTTTGAGGACTGCAGCAACCTAAAAGAAGTAATTATATCCGACAAAGTGAAAAACATAGCAGTAGATGCTTTCAAAGGCTGTCCCAATATGGAGCTCACCTTTGTCTAGCACTTGACAAAGGTGAGCGGATGTGATATAATAAGCACATAAACCAACATATAAGAGTTCAGAGTACATTAAGTGCTTCGGACTCTTTTTTTTGTTACAAAACTAAAAAGGAGAAAAAGTTATGAATAGTATTTTTTTATATGTCGAGAAAAATGGTGAGATCACAATAACCGGGCTGAAAGAAGGCGTATCAGATACGTCTATTGTTATACCTGAAACAATAGATGGCATGCCTGTGGTTGAGATAGGACCAAAGGCTTTTGAATTTTCTACTATTACCGATATAAAAATCGGTAAAAATATAAGAAAAATAGAGAAAGAAGCCTTTGCTCACTGTCGCAAACTAAGTTCAGTTACTTGGAATTGCAAATGCAATACAATTCCTGACAATTGCTTTTATAGGTGTACCGAATTAAAAAAATTTGATTTTACGGCCATAAAAAGGGTCGGACAATACGCCTTTGGAGAAAGTGGACTGCAAGAGGTTTACATACCTCAAAACATAGAAATGATTGGGATTGGAGCTTTTAATATATGTAGCGAACTACATTCCGTCACATGGAATGGTACATGTGACGTGATTCCCACCAGTTGCTTCTATCTATGTTCAAATTTAAAAAGCTTTAATTTTTCGGCCATAAAAAAGGTCGGACAATACGCCTTTGGAGAAAGCGGACTGCAAGAGGTCTGCTTGCCAAAAAACATAGAAATTATCGAAAATGAAGCATTTAGCGGATGCAGCGAACTACATTCCGTTACATGGAACTGCAAATGCAATGCAATTCCAGCCAATTGTTTTTATGAATGTGTAAATTTAAAAGTCTTCGATTTTTCAACCATAAAAGAGATCGGACAATATGCTTTTTATAAAAGCGGACTCCAAGAGGTTCGCTTACCGAAAAATATAGAAAGCATATACGAAAGGGCATTTGGCGAATGTAGCGAATTACAATCCGTCGAATGGAATTGCAAATGCGATGCAATTCCTGCCAATTGTTTTTCAGAGTGTTCGAATCTAACAAGCTTTAACTTTGCAGGCATAAAAAAAATTGGATCATATGCTTTTTGGGCAAGCGGACTCCAAGAGGTTCGATTACCGAAAAAAATAGAATGCATATCTGAAAGAGCATTCTACGCATGTAGCGAATTACAATTCGTCGAATGGAATTGCAAATGCAATGAAATTTCTGACTATTGTTTTTGCAAGTGCACGAAATTAAAACAATTCGATTTTTCAGGTATCGAAAGAATTGGCAAACACGCTTTTGAGGAAAGCGGTTTGCAAGAGGTTAATTTACCGGAAAACATAAATGTAGTTTTAGTGGGAGCATTTGAAAAATGTGGAGAACTTCAATCTGTCACATGGTCCCATAAGTGCGAACTAATTCCGGCAAATTGTTTTGCCGACTGTTTGAAATTAACAAAATTTAACTTTGCAAATGCCAAAAAAATTGAACAATATGCATTTAGTAATAGCGGATTGCAAGAGGTCCGCTTACAAAAAAACATAGAAAGCATTTCAAATAAGGCTTTTTGCGGATGTAGCGAACTACATTCCGTCACATGGCGCTGCCAATGTGATGTGATTCCGAATGCTTGTTTTGAAAGATGTTCAAATTTAAAACAATTCGACCTTTCAAACGTAAAAAAAATTGAAGCATATGCTTTTGGGCGCAGCGGACTAACCTCTGTAACATTAAGCAAAAAAAATGAAGTTGATCAAAACTGTTTTGCCTATTGCAACGATCTGGAAAAGATCGAATGGCTATCAGATAGAAATATTGAAAAAAATATTTTTGCGGAGTGCAAAAATATAAAAGAAATATTCATCTCAGATAGTGTCATGGACATAGCCGTAGATGCCTTTGCAAGCTCACCTAACGCAGAAATCAGCTTTGTCTAGCACTTGACAAAGCTAGGCGGATGTGATATAATAAACACATAAACCAACATATAAGAGTTCAGAGTGCGTTAAGTACTTTGGACTCTTTTTTGTTACAAAAAACTAAAAAAGAGGAGAAAAAAATTATGAACATTTTTAAATACAAAAAAAACAAAAATGAGGTAATAATAACTGGCTTGCAAGAAGACGTATCAAATACGTCAATTGTTATACCTGAAACAATAGACAATATGCCTGTGGTTGAGATAGGCCCAAGGGCTTTTAAACTTTCTAATATTACCGATATAAAAATCGGTGCAAATATAAGAAAAATAGGTGAAGAAGCCTTTGGCTACTGTCGCAAACTCCATTTCATCACATGGAATGGCACATGTGATGAAATCCCCGATGGGTGTTTCTTTTTTTGCGAAAATTTAAAAACCTTTGACTTTTCGGCCATAAAAAAGGTCGGACGATATGCCTTTAGAGCCAGCGGGCTACAAGAGGCTTGCTTGCCTGAAAATATTGAAGTTGTATCAGAGGGGGCTTTTGACGGATGTAGCGAACTGCATTCCGTTATATGGCATTGCAAATGTAATGTCATTCCTTCCGATTGCTTTTTTAAGTGTTCAAATTTAAAAGCCTTCGATTTTTCGAGCATTAAATCAATAGGCAAAGACGCTTTTAACCAAGGCGGTTTGCAAAGGATTGATTTACCAGCAACTGTAGAAAAAGTATATGAAAGGGCTTTTCACGAATGCAGAAATTTACAATTCGCTACATGGAATTGTAAATGCGATGAAATCCCTGACTCGTGCTTTGCAGTGTGCAGAAAGCTAAAAAGTTTTAACTTTGCAGGCATAAAAAAAATTGGATCACATGCCTTCGAGTTAACCGATTTAGAAAAAGTTGATTTACCAGCAACGGTAGAATCAATTTCTGAATGGGCATTTAGCACATGTAACGGACTACGATCTGTCACATGGAACTGCAAATGTGATGTGATCCCCGCCGATTGTTTTTACGAATGTACAAATTTAAAGCAGTTTGATTTTTCAGGTATCGAAAAAATCGGCAAACACGCTTTTGAGGGAAGCGGTTTGCAAGAGGTTAATTTACCGGAAAATATAAATGTAGTTTTAGTGGGAGCATTTGAAAGATGTGGAGAACTTCAATCTGCCACATGGTCCCATAAGTGCGAACTAATTCCGTCAAATTGTTTTGAGGGCTGTTTGAAATTAACAAAATTTAACTTTGCAAATGCCAAAAGAATTGGGCAATCTGCATTTCGCAATAGCGGACTGCAAGAGGTTCGCTTAGCGAAAAACATAAAAAACGTATATGACAGTGCATTTTACGAATGCAGAAAATTACAATTTGTCGAATGGAATTGCCAACGGGATGTGATTCCTGATACTTGCTTTGCAAGATGTTCAAGTTTAAAAGAATTCGACCTTTCAAACGTAAGAAAAATTGGAGAACGTGCTTTTATTTACAGCGGTCTAACCTCTGTGACATTAAGCACAGGAACTGCTGTTAGTCAAGGCTGTTTTGCTTGTTGCAACGATTTGGAAAAAATTAAATGGCTTTCAGATGAAAGTATTGAAAAAAATATTTTTGCGGAATGCAAAAATATAAAAGAAATACTTATCTCTGATAAGGTCATGAACATAGCCGTAGGTGCCTTTGCGGCATCTCCTAATGCAGAAATCAGCTTTGTCTAGCACTTGACAAAGCTAGGTGGATGTGTTATAATGATCACATAGCAAACAAATATATAAGAGTTCAGAGTACGTAAGTGCTTTGGACTCTTTTTTTGTTGCAAAACTAAAAAAGGAGGAAAAAACAATAATGTTTGAACTTATAAAAGGAAAAGGAACATATGCAGTCCAAAAGTTTTATGCTTATTCAGGAGCCGATCCAGTGGGGGTGATAACATATGATCTCTCAAAAGAGAAACCATATAGTTTCGGAGTTCTCATTGAACACGATCCAATTCTTGATTATGACAGAACTTCTGTTGAATATGAGAACTTTTCAACTTTAACGGCTTGTCGAAAAGCTTTGGAAGACAAGGTAAAGAAAAAAGGGTGCTCATATAAGGCTCCCAAAAAGAAGGAAAGGCATATTTCATGTAAAATGTTGACCAATGGAGAAAATGATGATTTTTATCCAACGCCTTCAAAACTTGCTGGCATTATGTTTGCGGGAATTGATTGGAAAAAGGTAAATACAGTGCTTGAGCCTAGCGCAGGTAAGGGAGATCTGCTTGATAATCTCAAGCATTGTCGTCTGATAAGAAATCACAACCGGCTGAATATAGAATGTATAGAAAAGGATCCGACTTTGATTGATGTGTTACTTGGCAAAGAATACAAGGTCATTTACAATGATTTTTTAACATTTCAAACGCAATCAAGTTACGATTTGGTGCTTCAAAACCCACCATTCCGTGAAGGTACTCGCCATTTATTGGAAGCACTAAGAATACAACAAAACGGCGGACAGATTTGCTGCCTTTTAAATGCCGAAACAATAAAAAACCCATATTCGGCAGAGAGAAAAGAACTTCTGAAAAAATTGAAGCAGTATAACGCTTCTGTAAAATATGTTTCTAATGCTTTCACACACGCAGAAAGAGCAACAGATGTCGAGGTCGCTGTAGTGTGGGTAGACATTCCGCATAAAATGGAAAAGTCCAAGATCATAGACGACCTGAAAAAGGCGGAGAGAGAAGAATGGGCAACAAAAGGAGAGCCTACGGCTGTAGCATCTGGAAACTACATAGAGCGCTTTATGTCAGAATATAATTTTGAATGCAATCTATGCAAAAGGTTTGTAGAAGAATACAACGCAATAAAGCCATATATTTTGAATAGATATGACCAACAGCCTTATTCTCAGCCAATTATTGAATTAAAGATAAACGGTAGGGGAGTAACTAATGATATTAATGCATTGATGAACAGCATAAGGTATAAGTATTGGTACAAACTTCTGCATCACGAAGAACTGATATCAAGGTTCACAGAACAAATGAAATCCGACTTTGGCTCAATGATAACCGAGATGAGTGAGTATGATTTCAATGAATACAACATAAAACGAGTCATTGCCAGAATGAACGTAGAGCTCATAGATGGTGTTAAGAATGAAATTGAAAATATATTTGATAAGCTATCAGTTGAACACGCCTATTACGATGAGTGCAAAAATAACATTCATTATTATAACGGATGGAAAACAAACAAAGCGCATAAAGTAAACTATAAGTGCATCATTCCCGTATATGACGTCTTTGGTGGATTTAGTGGAAATGCTTTAAGTGAATATGGAGTGCAAGCAGAAATAGGAGATATTGAAAAGGTTTTTAACTACTTAGATGGACATGCCACAGATCTTTCAAATATAATGAGCATTGTGCGTTTTGCTAATATGGCCGGAGTTACAAGAAATATAGAATTTAAATATTTCTATCTAACCATATACAAGAAGGGAACAGCTCATATAAAGTTCAAAGACGAATACAAATATCTTGTAGATGCCCTGAACATATATGTTGGCAAAAAGCGCAGCTGGCTGCCACCTGAGTATGGTAAGAAAGCATATAATAATATGGACGCAGAGGAAAAGAGAGTTGTCGATGACTTTCAGGGAGAAAAAGAATATAGCAAGGTGTGCAAAAATCAGCAGCTATATCTATATGATCCTGATTCAAGCGGCGTGAATATGCTTTGCTTGGCAAAAAAATAAAAGAGAGGAAAAAAGAATTGAGCAAGAACATTTTTGAGTATAAAGAATCGTCAGCCGGTGGAATAATAATTACGGGGTTGAAGAGAAACGAGAGGGTATCCCACCTCGAAATACCAGATAATATAGACCAACAACCCGTAACACATATCGACGATAATGCTTTTACGGACAATACTACAATTGATAGCGTTAATATTGGAAAAAATGTGAGGTTTTTGGGCAGTGGTGCTTTTTTGGGATGTACAAATCTTAATAATGTCAGCTATTCGAAACTCACAGATATAGCATTTCGCTGTTTTGCAGAATGCACATCGCTTTCGTATTTTGATTTCTCAAATGTTGAAATAATTAATGGTTCTGCATTTGCTGAGAGTGGATTAAAAAAAGTAATTATTCCCTCCAGTGTAAAAGGGGTCAGACCACTTGCTTTTAAATGTTGTGAGGAGCTTGCAATGGTTTTCTGGAACAACGAACTTGATATTCCCTTCAGGTGCTTTTTTAATTGTAAGAACCTCAAGACAGTAATTCTATCAGACAAAATAAAAAATATAGAACGTCGTGCATTTGATGGTTGTCCAAATGCTGAGTTCACATTCATATAGCAGTTGACAAAGCTGGGCGGATGTGAGTTGACATAGTTCGGCAGGCGTGATATAATGGACGCATAGATAAACATAAAGGAGTTCAGAGTACGTTAAATGTTTTGAACTCCTTTTTGTCATCAAGGCTAAAAAAGGAGGTAATACTTTGGATATTTTTTTTACATATGAAAAGGCAAACGGAAAAATTATAATAACCGGGCTGAAAGGTGATGTTACGGACTCATGTATTGTAATACCTGAAGCCATTAACGATATGCCTGTTACCCAAATAAGCAAAACAGCTTTCTGGGGGAAAACAATTGCAGGCATCAAAATTGGAAAGAACATAAAGAAAGTAGGACTTTCTGCATTCACATATTGCAAAAATCTCAAATCTGTTGTTTGGAATGCCCCATGTGAAATACCTTATGGCTGTTTTGCAGGTTGCTTAAGAATAACTGACTTTGACTTTAAAAAAACAAAAGCTATAGGGCAAATTGCTTTTGAAGAAAGTGGTTTGCAGAAGATTGGCTTGCCTGCGAACGTAGAAAAAATTTCAGATAGTGCGTTTAAAAATTGCGAACAGCTCGAAGAGGTAGACTGGAACTGCAAATGCAATGAAATTCCAGAGCATTGCTTTGAAAATTGCGGCATGTTGGAACAATTTGACTTTTCAAAAATAAAAAATATTGAGAAACGTGCGTTTCAGAAAAGTGGTCTTCAAAAGCTCTACTTGTCTGAAAATATAACATATGTGTCGGAATATGCTTTTGCAGAATGTAAAAACCTTAAAAAAGTAGTATGGGACTGCAAATGCGATGAGATTCCAGCAGGTTGCTTTCGAAAATGTTCTGAACTCTCACAATTTGAATTTTCAAATTTAAAAAAGCTGGGAGATGACGCTTTTAAATATAGTGGTCTAACTTCTGTGACATTAAATAAAGGAGTAGAAGTGGGTAAAAGGTGTTTTGCTTATTGCGACAAGTTAAAAAAAGTTGAATGGCTATCCGACCATTCAATAGTTGACAAGGTTTTTGAAAATTGTAGAAACCTTAAAGAAGTAATTATATCAGATAAAGTGAAAAACATCAGCCACGATGCTTTTCGAGGCTGTCCAAATGTGGAGTTCACATTTGTCTAGCAGTTGACAAATCTTTGCCTGAGTGATATAATAAAGGCATAGCAAATAATTGAGAGTTCGGAGTGCGTTAAGTGCTTTGGACTCTTTTTTTGTTACAAAACTAAAAAGGAGAAAAAGTTATGAATAGTATTTTTTTATATGTCGAGAAAAATGGTGAGATCACAATAACCGGGCTGAAAGAAGGCGTATCAGATACGTCTATTGTTATACCTGAAACAATAGATGGCATGCCTGTGGTTGAGATAGGACCAAAGGCTTTTGAATTTTCTACTATTACCGATATAAAAATCGGTAAAAATATAAAAAAAATAGGAGAAAAGGCCTTTTATATGTGTAATAAACTAAGGTCTGTCACATGGAGCCACAAATGTGATGTGATTCCAGTCGGTTGTTTTTTTGGGTGCTCAAATTTAATGCAATTCGATTTTTCGGGTATCAAAAAAATTGGAGGACGTGCATTTTATGAAAGCGGTTTGCAAGAGGTTTGCTTGACAGGAAATACAGAAGTTGTTTCAAAAAAGGCTTTTAGCTGTTGTAAAATACTAAGAACAGTCATATGGAACTGTAAATGTAATGTAATTCCCGTCGAATGTTTTGTTAGATGTTCGAATTTAACAAAATTTGATTTTTCAAGCGTCAAAAAAATTGAAGCATATGCTTTTTGGCGCAGCGGACTAACCTCTGTAACATTAAGCAAAAAAACTGCAGTTGATCAAAACTGTTTTGCCTGTTGCAACGATCTGGAAAAGATCGAATGGTTATCAGATAGAAATATTGAAAAAACTATTTTTGCGGAGTGCAAAAATATAAAAGAAATATTCATCTCGGATAGTGTCATGGACATAGCCGTAGATGCCTTTGTAAGCTCGCCTAATGCGGAAATCACCTTTGTATAACTGCAGTTGACAAAGCTAAGCCTGTGTGATATAATGAACACATAGAAAACAAATATATAAGAGTTCAGAGTGCGTTAAGTGCTTTGGACTCTTTTTTTGTTGTTAAAAGCAAAAAAGAGGAAAGGAGGAAAGGTTTTGGATAGTATTTTTAAATACAAGATTATAAATGAAGAAATAGTAATAACCGGGTTGCAAGAAGGCGTAGTCACTACCTCAATTGTTATTCCTGAAACAATTGACGGCATGCCTGTGGTTGAGATAAAACCAGAGGCTTTTCAATCCACTTCTATTACAGACATTAAAATTGGTGAAAACATAAGGGAAATAGGGATACAGGCCTTTTATATGTGTAAAAAACTAAAATCCGTCACATGGCACTGTCAATGTGATGTGATTCCTACCAATTGTTTTTTGGGGTGCTCGAATCTAGCAAGCTTTAACTTTGCAGGCATAAAAAAAATTGGAACATATGCTTTTTATAAAAGCGGGCTCCAAGAGGTTTGCTTGACAGAAAACATAGAAGTTGTTTCAGAGTGGGCTTTTTACGGATGTGAAAAACTAAGCTCTGTCATATGGAACTGCAAATGTGATGTAATTCCAACCTGCTGTTTTTCTAGATGTTCGAATTTAACGCAATTTGATTTTTTAAGCGTCAAAAAAATTGGAGCATATGCTTTTGATGAAAGCGGTCTAACCTTTGTAACATTAAACAAAGGAACTGCAGTTGAGCAATATTGCTTTGCTCGATGCAACGATCTGGAAAAGATCGAATGGCTATCAGGACGAGCAATAAAAGACTCTATTTTCGAAGGATGCAAGCATATAAAAGAAATATTTATCTCGGATAGTGTGAAAAATATTGAAGCTAGTGCCTTTGCGTCTTCACCAAATGCGGAAATCACCTTTGTTTAGCAGTTGACAAAGCTAAGCCTGTGTGATATAATAAAGGCATAGCAAATAATTGAGAGTTCAGAGTACAATACAATGTGCTTTGAACTCTTTTTTGTTGTATAATTTATAAAAGAGAGGAGTAAATATGAATACAGATATTTTTGATTACACTGAATTAGATAATCAAATTATAATAACTGGCTTGAAGAATGATACTATAGAAACATCAATTATAATACCTAAAAAGATCAACGGAAAACCAGTAACGCAAATAGCTGAAAGAGCTTTTAAGAAAAGCCATATCACAGGTGTTCAAATCGGAGAAAATATTAAAAATATAGAGCTTGCAGCATTTGAAGACTGCAAAGAACTCGTATCAGTTGTATATAAAGCCCATTGCAAAATACCTAATTCCTGTTTTTGTAATTGCACAAATCTTTCAGAATTTGACTTTGCTCATGTCGAAGTTATAGATCAGGCGGCATTTGTGGCAAGTGGCCTAACAAAAGTATATTTGCCAAACAATATAAAAAAAATTGAAGGAGAAGCTTTTAGAAACTGTGAAAAACTCTCATCAGTAGATTGGCATGCTCAATGTGATATACCGGAGCTGTGTTTCGCATACTGTTTAAAACTCTCTACGTTTAATTTTGATAATATTGCTGCTATAGGAAATGATGCATTTATGTATAGCGGATTGACGGAGGTTATTCTGCCATATAATATAGAGAAAATCGGTTTAGGAACATTTAGATATTGCAATGAGCTTTCATCGGTGATTTGGAATGCCCAATGTGGCATATCCTTTGAGTGCTTTTTTAATTGTTCCAAACTTGTAAAGTTTGACTTTGCTAACGTAGAAACTATTGGTGAGTTTGCCTTTTCAGGTAGTGGCTTAGAAAAAGTTGATTTGTTACAAAACATAAGAAAAATAGAGCCATTGGTTTTTTTTCAATGTAACAAGCTTATGTCAGTTACTTGGTATGCACAATGTGGTATTCCTGAAAGGTGTTTTGCTAACTGTTCAAAGCTAAATACTTTTGATTTTGCATATGTCCAAAACATTGGTAAATATGCATTCACATCAAGTGGGCTAAAAGAAATTTATTTGGCGGATAATGTGAAGGAAATTGAAGAAGGAGCCTTCCGAAGCTGCCATAATTTAAAAAAAGTAGAATGGAATGCTGATTGTTCAATACATGATTACGTCTTTGAAAAATGCCAGAAGCTAAAAGAAGTCATTATTTCAGATAAAGTTTGCTCTATTGAAACTGACGCTTTTAAAGACTGCCCAAATATTGAAATCACTTTTGTATAACTGGTTGACAAAGTTCAGCTGGCGTGATATAATAAATATATAATAAAACACATATAAGAGTTCAGAGTACAATATAATGTGCTTTGGACTCTTTTTGTACATATTAAGATAGCAGTAAAGACGAAGTGCAACATAATACAATAATATGCACATACAGCACTTTTTTGCTTGCTGAAATATGATATAATAATATAAAAGAAAAAGAGGAGGAATAATTTTGAAAGATGATAAGTTTCATGAAAATGATACACTTCCTTTTCCACAACAACGCTTAGAATGGTATTTGAATGTTGGAAAAGAGACCATAAAAAGGCCATATAATAAGATTAAAAACTGCGAAAAAAACAATCTTTATGGACTTATAACACTAAGTGAAGCTGTTAAAATAGTGTTTGATACGGATTTTCCAGGCTCAACGCCAAATGACCCACTTTACTATGAATGTATGAACGCAGCAAAAAGCAATGGCATCAACCTGGAATATATGTATAACTGGCAGCTGTATAAACAAATATACAAATTCAGTGATGAGCTTGTAGAAGTGCTGCAAAAGGATACTGATGATAAAGTGCTTCCAATACGGGCTATTTCAGACAATCTGCCGGTTCCTGCGTTCTTTATTGATAATATCATAAAAGGTCCGGGCGGTATAGAATATAGGGGTGTCTTTGTGTCATTGGAGCTGTCAAGAGAGAACAGACCTGAACTTGGCTTATTCTTTTTGGAGAATACCCCTGAGAGCGACTATAAGTATTGCCTTATTCCTTTATACTATGATGATAAAACCCTAGAGGATATATACAAAGAGAGGGACAAGGAATTTGATATAAGACCAGATTTACCAGAGCTTATGAGAAGGGAAGTATCCGAATTAGTAAGGCTGACGATGCCTTTGATCGTATATATATGTTCACAGGATGCTGAGGTAGAACGCATAAAAGTAAATGCAACAGCTGCTAAACCGGCAAACAAGAAAAAGGGTCAGCAAAAAAAGAAAACAGTAAATAAAAATCTCGTAGGATATCGCCTTGGAAACCAGATCAAACACGCTAAGAAGATATATCTGAGTAATAAGAGTAATAGCACAGGTACAGGAACAAGTAAAGTGCCTCATATTCGAAGAGGTCATTATCACAGCTATTGGACAGGCAGTAGATCGGAGCCAGAAAAGAGAAAGCTCATCATTAAGTATCTTCCACCTATTTATGTTAACAAAGATATCTCAGAGGAACTTGTACCAACAGTTCACAAAGTAAAGTAACAAAAAAGGAGCAATATATGCCTAACAATCAAAACAATTGGACATTTGAAAATGGCTTTGAAGAATATGCAAAGCGAAATTTCTTTAATCCAGAATATAAAATAAGGTTCTTAAACAAAATGGTAGAGGACACTGGCTCAGAAGCGTCGTTAAAGGACTATGCTTGTGACTTTGCCAAAATATCTTCATTCGAAAAGAAATATAACAAAGATATTTCACAAATGGATGTCGATCAGATTATATTCATATTAAATGACTGCATCAACAGCTACGATAGCTTTCGTAATATGAAAGAGTTGCTAAAACTCTATTTGGCGTTTATGAACTATCCGAACATGGCTCAATTTGTAGCAATTAGTTATGACATGATGGATGTAGATCGAAAGTTCTCTGAAAAATTCTTTGCGAGCTATGAAGATCTATACGGCTATTTAATGTCGGACAGCTATATTAAGGAAAACTATATTTATGAAATGCTTGCCGTATTGCTGATTTATTTGGGAATGCCTGAAGAATACATTCCACTTATTGAAACAGCAAACGTGGATGTAAAAGGCAGAACTATTAGTGTTGGCGGAGTTGTTTTTGACAATTATCCTGAAAGTTTCTTTGAGCTATGCGAACTAAGCTTTCAAGATAAGCAGTGCTGCAACACAAAGTATCTTATCAAAAGAGAAAATGTTGATCATTCAATGTCAGGTGACGGCAAGGTAGATGCGGGATTTGCTAGTAAGGCTTGTGAAAAGCTATCTTATTCAAATCTCAACAGTCATTGTGATCATCTAATTCGAAAGGAATTCAGCGTGCTGACTCTAAAGCGTTCGGCCCTGTTTTTAAAAATGAAACAGTACGAGCAGAATGTTCAAAGTATGCAATCCCTCAAGAGCAGTCAGCTTAAAGCATTATTTGAAGAAGAATTTGATCAAAAAATCGGAACGCCAAAACTTATCTATAACACCTATCTGCAATGGTTGCGGATATTTAGATAGAAATGGGCTTGACTTTTTTCTCGAAATATAGTATACTATAAATATAGCAAAAAATATTATGAGTTCAGTGTATCTACAAGATGCATTGAACTCTTTTTTTTGTATAAAAGAAAGGGAGTGTGTGATTGAATAAATGTAAAAGATGCAAAAACTACAATGCATACACAAGCACTTGCTATCCACATAGCAACTTGTGTGAAAGAAAATATAAGTTAACAACTGAGGACCTGATGATCAGCTTTGATTGTCCGTTCTTCAGAACAAAATATATCAAAAATTATAAGAAAGGCGGTTTTAATACCAATGAAAATGAATAGGATGACATTCACAGCAACTTTCGATAAGGAAATTATCGAGTCACCAAGTGCGGGGGAATACAGAGTTTGTGATCAGTACAACAATGAAAAAGTTTTCGATTTTTTGGTAAGTGCAATGGTAATATCTGATTCTCACCACGATGTCACTTTTGACGTATGGGGGCTCGATGAAGATGTAACGGATGAAGATATAGCAGAAGCGCTTTTAAGTGATAATTACAAATGGGAAGAGTTTTTTATATATACCGGTGAAAGTGAAGACTCTCCAAACCTTATTAAAGTTTCGGATCTCACACTATTCTTTAGTGACAAATGTGAGAGCATTAAACTTTGCGTTAAAGATTCGGTAATGGACGATATGTTCATACGAAATGCGGCCGAAGCAGTAAAGGAAGCTCTTGAAAATATCCACAAAGATAGTAAGTATAATATTGCTGAAGAGGTCGATATCTGCTTTGAAGATGTGGAATCCCCCAATGCTCCTAAAACAGTAGAAATAACGGCTATGTATCACAGCAGGCACAATTCTTTCCCGATAAAAGACGTGTGCGTTATAAGTGAACAGTATAAAGAAAAGGTTATATCAGCTATACAGCCAATACTTGATGAGTATGGCGCCGGCTGGTCAGAACTGTAATAGGAAAGAGGACTAAAATATGGGGACAGAAATATACGATTGCAATGGAGTTCCGCTCGAGATAACCGATAAAGTAAAACTTTTCAACGGCGATGGCAACATTCTTCTTGTTGGCAATGTAGAATGTTGCTTTGGGGCTTTAGGAATAACAACAAACGATACTATCAACTGGGATGCTATATATGATATGGCAAAAAGGGAAAGTACGACTCCTTGTTTCCTATATAATGATAACTTCATTTCGTTTTGGGAAATTGCGTGGAATCTTAATTATCAGAGCGACAACTATTTTGCAAACGTTGAAAAAATCATTGACAAAATTTCTTAAGTGTGATACAATAAAAGTGTCAAAATGATATTATTTAAGTTCAGAGTACAGTAATGTGCTTTGGACTTATTTTTTTGTTTTGAAGAATAAGTTAGAGGAGGCATTTTAGAATGAATTTAAAAGTTGATTTCACATATGAGGAAAAATACCTCAGAACAAGTAGGTGCAGGAAGCCACTTGCACGAACACGAGAGGGAATCTATGAGCTTGCAATAAAAGAACTTGCAAAAGCTGAGTGTCCTATCGCAGCAGTAGTGCACGATATGAAAAGCGTATATGAAGGAGCAACGACAACTGCTGATTTTGAAGGAAATGGGGAGTATAAGATGTTTGCCGAGCCGTACCGTGTGCATAACGGAAAGTTCTATAAGTTCTGCCGTGCAAGCTATGGTGCTGCTATAAGTACTGCACAGACGGAGCTCAAATACGTTATTGCTGATATCAAGTCTGATCTGTACAGATATTCTTTATATGAAAAAGAAAATCTCTTTTCAGATAAATCAGTATATATAAGTGACAATCTATCTGAAATAGTTGATAATATGCAGGCTAGAGCAAATAAGTATATTTCTTTGGACGGTGAGTTGTGGAAAGAATGCGGTGAACCAAGATATGTTGTTAACACGTTTGGGCTTGGTCATAATCACGGCGGCACAGCTATGTTTATTGAGGAGTTCTATAACTCCAATATCAGCAGCAAAAACTATTTCAACGCTGTGGATAGAGATAAGGCAATAACATATGCAAAAGAAACGGCTATTGCAAGAGGCGATACAGACAGCGTTAAACGCATCGGGAAAATGGAAAATATAGAAGTCCTTATTCCAGAGTTTTTCAAGGTAGATCCCGAAAAGGAACACGGAGAAGGAAACGCTTTTCTTAATCTGCTTGAGGACATGGTAACTTCATCAAATAATGCAACAGAAGCAGGCATTCTTGTGACTCTTGCTACGGCATCTGAAATCAATAAAAATTGAAAGGAAGGTATATTATGACCGAAAAAGAAATGCAGACATACGAAGTTGCTTTCGTTGTATATGGTTATATCGACAACGAAGACGAGAACATCGGACTTATAGAATGCAACGGTCTTCAGAAATACGAACATCAATACTGGCTGAAAGATGGTCGCATGTACCACAGCATCGATACATCATCGCCCCAAAAAGCTTATGAACTTGGTAAACAACTTTTTGAAAGCGACGATTTTAAAGCATTAACAGTTACAGACTGGTGTCTGGAACACGTATCTATAGGTGATAGATACTGGTACAAAGAAGATCTGAAGCTTTAACTACAGAAGATGAAAAGGAGCTATATTATGATCGAAAAAGAAATGCAGGCCTTACAGAAAGCCTGCGGTACAAGAGTTATTGTTGATGGCAAATCAACAATAACAAATATCCCAAATAAAGCGTTCTATGACAAATGTCTTATTTACAGCGAAACTAAAAATAAGCAAATCAAAGGTTCTTTAAAATGGAATCCGATGAGCGAAGATTGGAAAAGTTGTTGCAAAGAACGTTCTTTTTGGGGACAGGATACCCTGAAAAAAATGAAACAGATGCATCCACAAATGGATGACAGATTATTTGAGCTGCGAACAAAATTGCTCGAATTTGCAGGCGAAGCTGTTTGCTTGCCAGCCTATGAAGAAGATCTGGACAATATCCTTTCATATGGGCAATTTTGGCTTGGCAATAATGTGAAGCATATGAAAGGCGAACCAAGTCATTGCCATTCCAATACATCAAATCTATGGGAGCAGAACAAAGACATCACAAACATCTGTACAGGCTATGCCTTGTCTGACGATGGCTTATGGCGGCAGCACAGCTGGCTCATCTGGCATAAAGCCCGTTCTAATCAGATTGTCGAAACAACAACGTCACGCATAGCATACTATGGCTTTGTAATGCCATATGATATGTGCGAAGACTTTGCCTACAACAACTATGGTTAATATATCAAAATTAGCTGTGTTCCTTATCACGGGGCACAGCTAAAAAATAAACAAGGAGGAAAACAAAAAAATGAAAAAGATAGAAATCAGGCCTAAAAGCAAATATTATACTCGCAGCTATGGATATAGTATTCCAAAGAGGAATCTCTTGATAGAGAAATCGCAAAAGGCAATAAAAGAGCAACTAGAAGAAGCGGGAATAACCGATTCTGGCTACATCAAACAGGTAGAGGAATATTTTCTTAAGCATAAGCAGTCTTGCTATTGTGTTCTTGTTAACTATAAGAGATATGTGGATGATGTTATAACAAGCAAAGTGTACGACTGGGTGGCAGATTATGACAATATGTTTTCACGAACCATAAAAGATTATGAAAAGAGCTGGGATCCTGCACGCATGTATATAACAAAAGTAGGGGAGCCGCAGGAAGATAATTCGCTTGTGATCAATCTTGTTTATGCTGTAGCATATGAGCTTGAAAACAATGAAAAGAAAAAACAGCTCAAAGAAAAAATATCAAATACATACGTGAATAATCCGCCACAGGGTTTAGTTGTACAAGACGTAAAGCTATCTTGCAAAAGTTTAACCAAATCTCGTGTTGATCTGAAAGTGAAAATCAAAGTTTCACTATAAAAAGAAGAAAAGAAGAGCAAAGCAGTTACTTTGCTCTTCTTTTTTTGTAAAAAAAGAGGCAACCGCATTTCTGTGGTTGTCTCTCTTTACTATTTTTATTCCTCCTCTATGTTTTTATTTTTCTTATAGGCTTTTTTGCTTTCAAGTCTATAAGATTTATCATCGGAAAGCGTTTCTGCATATGCAGCTACACTTCCATAATATCTTTCACATTTTCCAGCAAATTCTCGCTGAAAGCGAAAGTCTTTGGAGCCATGTTTCTTTGACATAGCTTTTCCTCCTTAATTTTATTTTTATATATCAACTGCACTTATCCAGAAGTGCAGATAAAAGAGATCCGCAGCCTGGATGCTGCAAGTTGATTATATGTAAAGCGTTTTTTGTATATATAGAAAAACACATAAAAAAATAAGTGTGCGTTTCCCTAATCAACTTAGATAAGAAACTCCACACTTTATATATATAAAGTATAAAAAGAAAAGAGCTCTTATCTTTTAAGAACTCTCTACTTTTATACATAATTTCTTTAACAACTATATAATAACACATATTAAGAGATTTGTCAAGCCTTTTTTCAAAAAAATATCTTATTTTCTGAATTTTTGGATTTTTGCATTATATGATATAATAGATATAAGAGCAGAGCAAAAAATGCAAACAAATTTAGCCGCATACAAGGAGGAAAAGAAAAATGGATCAACTCAAGAAAGAAGAATCATATTATAATGAATCATATTGTAATGAATCATATTGTAATGAATCAATAGAAATGCCGACTAGAGGAAAAAAAATAAAAGACTTCTTTGGCTATGCGTTTCCTGGGCTTGTGGTATTTGCAATTCTTCTTTTGCCAATCTATGCTATATACTACAGCATTATTGGGGATGCCGATAAAAATGTTTCCGATTGGAATAATATTTTGAATGATAGAGCACTTACATCAGAAAAAATAACTGGAGTGGTTAAAGACAAAACTAAGCACGAGGGTGAAAATGATAAAAGTTATACACTTGTAATAACTGATGATGAGTGTATGGTTGATGTTACAAAAGCTGAATATGAAAGTATTAGTGTAGGGGATACTGTGGACTACTATTTATGCACAGCTGATTATCCCAACATAGTTATATCTTCTGAAGAAGCTGGTGGCAGGGTAGTGATCAGAGAAACAGTATCAGCAAGAGCCTTATCCCAAGAAAAAGCTTCAAAAGAGGCTTTAAGCCTCGCTGAGAGCGAATCAGGTGAGTGCCCAAGCGAATGGGCATTTTGTCATAAGCATAAGGTGATTGTTTATTTAATAATTGCGGCGATAGCCACTTTATTTGCTTGGGCTATATATTCTCTTGTTTTCTGATTTTAAAATAAAGTATGTACAACGCTTGACAAATTTGCGCCATTATGATATAATAGAGATGTAAAATAGTATTGATAAGTCTAGAGTTTTTAACTCTGGGCTTATTTTTTTTTGCAAAAAATAATGAAGGAGGAATTTTTTTATGAAATTTACAATTGTAGGGGGCTCAATGAGCCTTCAGGAAGTCGAGGGATATAAGAATTGGATAAAGTCTTATTATCCGGAACTCAAAATTAAGGAAATGACATTTGTCATTGCAAACAACACGGTATCAATAAGCTGTAACAATGGTGAAATATCATTTCAGCCGGTTTGCAGAGTAGCGGTCTAAAGAAAGGAGCTTCCTTATGAAGAACAAAGAACTGATAAACAAACTATCAAAATATGATGAAATTGCCGAGGTAAACATCTTGGCAGATACGAAAAACGGAGTATACCTTGGCAACATATCAGAGGTATGCTTGGACGCCGCTGACAATATTTACATTAATGTTCAGCTGGACGAGCTTGCATCCACGGCAAAAAGGGACAGCAAAGTGCTTAAATCTCAGGTAATTAGCCTGCTTGAAAAGCTGGTTGATGATGAGCATTTTACTTATGATGAGAGAAAGGCTGCTTATGGGCTGAAAGAAGACCTAAAAGAAAGGAAGGAAGAATAACATGTACATAACAAATATAAACTGGGACAGCACGGAAACGAATCTCCCCAAAGAAATAGATCTCCCCCAAAAAATGGATGTCGATGAGATATCCGAATATTTGGCATCTGAAACTGGCTGGTGCTGCAACAGTTTTGTTGTAGAAAAAGGCCATACGGAAAAGTGGCTCAAAAAAGAGGCCAGTCATATTTTGGGTCTTATATCAACCAGAATAATGGCTTCAATAGACAAAATGGAACCGGATATTAAGCTTACATTGGAGGAATTCATTGATGAATATTCCGATGAAGATAAAAAAGAACTTACAACGGCTATGGGAAAAATTATTCGCAAAGGCTCCTGGTATAAGGGGTTTTACACCGAATATAAAAACGGTATGTTCAAAGCGACAAACAAAATCAAGGCTACGGCCAAAATGTTTGTCAAAGGAAATAAGCCATTGGTGGCTATATCCTTTAAGGATCAGCACTGCATAAGTGCAAAATGGTCCGGCAACAAACTGGGAGCTCCTTATGTAAGATATTCAGAGCGGTATAGACTCTATACTACTGAATTCATCTGTCCGGCACAGGAAGCAGAAGCTATCCTGTATAAGGCAATAAGAAAGGATGACAAAGAAGAGCTTGATACTAAAACAATACGTTGGATTGAAGAGCCCATGCCTTTCTATGTTGTTGAAGGACAGGCCTTTGTGCGTGCAACCAGTTGTATGCAAAGAAAGGCTCAGGTCTCTGATACAATAAAAAAATTTATTCCCAACGAAGACGGAGACACAAATGCTTTTGGGCTATCTTTCTTATTCTGGGAAAACACACTCGTCGAGAATTATTGCGGCGTATACGCCGACGAGGATATAACGGAAAAAGAAATTAATGACATTATAGGGTCTTATACGGAAACTGTCCTTGCGAAGGAACTGTGGAGGCAATATAACGCCTTCAATGCCAAAGACAAAGAAAAAGCTTTGGAACAGGCTAAGAAAAAGATCAACGATCTGCAACAGTGGGTCGATGATAATTCTGAGCAAATAATCCAGGCGGTAGAAGCACGATTTGGTGACTTGAAGAAGGCAGAGCAGCATATGGGCTTTGACTGCGGTTTTATTTACTTTAAGTATAAAGACCCAGTATATGCTGAAATGTTCTCGGCGGCGTCCACTGTAAACGGCTCAGCTATTTATAGGAGCGGCGAATTTTCAATAAATTTGCCGTTTATGACTCAATCGACAACTATAATGCGAGAAATCGCTGCATATATAAAAGAAAACTACACAGAGGAGATATCTTATAGAACTGTTCTCGACTAAAAACAAAGAAAGGGCTCCCCACAGAAATGTGGGAAGCCCTTTTTGTCTTATATTTTTGAATCTTCAAATAATCTCCTTTTTTTCTCAACTAAAGTGTTAAGCTCATCACAGCTTAGCTGCTTTGAAACATCTACAGTATCATCTTCGAAAAGATATATATAGTGATATGTTCCTTCATCTCGCCAAAATTCAACCAATATTGTATCCAAAGCGTCTTCACTGCTTGTAGTGCCGTCGCTATTTGGCAACAGATAAGCAAATTGGTCCTGAATAGACTTTGGAACATGAAGATAGCAAACGAAAGTATCTAAAGTACACAAAGCAGATTCAACCTGCAATTCGTCGAGCGTTATATTCGAAATGAGGTGTCGGTCTAAAGAATCGTTTTCTACTGTGATAATATCATCATAATAATCACCTCTGCAATCCTCAGCTCCCTTAAGAAACATAAGGATTATTATAAGGGCAAAAATTATAATAATAGTACAAAGCAAAATACTCATATTGCAACAGCTCCCTTCAACTGCAGTCTTTCGGATATCTTGTCTACAAACTCTCTCGCTTTTTCAAAAAGTATGCAAAGTCTGTTTGTTTTCATACAAGCTTCACCGACAACGCCGGAGCCTGCGAACTGATCAAGAACTATTTCTCCTTCAAAAGTAAGCAATTTGAGAAGCTGTTCCATAAGTCCCACTGGCTTTTCCGCCTGATGAAGCCTTTCTTTCTTCGCAGGTGGCTGAACATCAAAGCAGGCCGGCAGCATTTCAGCTGACCCCGACATATAATGCTTGGTAGTAGGATCTGCAAGGTCTTTTTTTACATCAGGACGCATAGCTCTGCATTTACCTTTTGTAAAGATCATTACATCTTCAGTGTTTTTCGATTTTCTTCCTGTATTAGATACAAAAGTACCTTTCTTCCAAGCTACTTTTGAATAATAGAGAAAACCCGCTTCTTCAGCCATTTTCTTGATCTCATAAAGATAGTTAAAGTTGCTCTCATTTTCTGCAGGCAGAAATTCAACAAGAAAACAACCGTCTTTAAGGACCCTGGCCTTTTCCTTGAAATCTTCAACGGTATATCTGAACGCCTCATAATCAGCAAAAGAACGATTGCCACCTTTATTTGATTTTGTATCTGCCCAAGGGTGATCAGTGATTATGCAATCAACAGAGCCGTCTTTTAGTATAGAAAGATCTCTGCCGTCGCCTTCAATCAACGCTACAGACTCAGCTTCTGAATTTGCAAAATATACACCCCTTCCTATCCTTTTAAAAGCTATTCCAAGAGATTCATAAATTCTTGCTCTTATTTGCTCCTTTGGATAATGAGATGAAAACTTTTCATAAGCATCGCTCAATGAGAAAGACATTCCCTTAAATGTTTCTAATAATGACTTTTTTAAACTCATAATTATTCCTCCTTTTTATATAAAACAAAAAAAGGTAACAGTTCATGAGCTTTGAAACTCTGAACTATTACCTTTTTTCTTATAAATCTAGTATATCACAAAGCAAAAGAAATGTCAATGTTTTAGTAAATAGTTGCTTGTTTTGACATCCTGTGATATAATATATATAACCCCAAAATAATCAAGAAATGAGAAAGGACGTTGTTTTATGGATAAGAAAGAAATTCTTATAAAAACGGGACTTAAATACTGTGCAGTTACAGGGCCTATGGACTTCTATCAGCTAAGCATGAGCTTAAAGGAAATAAAGAAAAAGCTAGAAGCTGAGAAAGAAGAAATGAAAGAATTTGGCGGTGAGGCCGATAACATTGCAGAATGTATGGAAGGCTTTGAAAAGCTTGTAGCTAAGTTTGTAAAAGAAAAAGCAAAAGTAAAAGTTCCATACATAAGATACTTTACTTTTCCTGATCCAGCAACTTACGGCTTTGCTATTGGATGCGTAGTTGGACTTGGCGGGAATAAGTCGCTTACTTTTGCAGATACAGAAAAAGTATTGGAGTTAACTGCTCCAGATGCAGAAATTATTAACTCAGAGGATATTTTGAACTAAGGCGACATCCACCCCCCCACCTACAGAAGCGAGGGCGTTCTTGCTGGAAGAGAATAAAGACTCGGCAACAAAAGCGACAAAAAACTTGACGATTTTGCTTGTTGCAAAAAAACTTTTCTTCTATAGCAAGCAAGAAAGTCATAGTCTATGTTTGTACAATCGCACTTGACAAAGCTAAGCCTGTGTGATATAATAAAGGCATATCAAATAACTTTGAGTTCAGAGTACGTTAAGTGCTTTGGACTCTTTTTTTGTTGAAAACTAAAAAGGAGGAAAGGTTTTGGATAGTATTTTTAAACACACCGAAAATAACGGTGAAGCTATAATAACGGGCTTGCAAAGAGCCTTAACAGAAACCTCAATTTTTATACCTGAAACAATTAACGGCATACCTGTAGTTGAGATAGGGCCAGAGGCTTTTAGATCTACTTCTATTACAGATATCAAAATTGGTGAAAATATAAAAAAAATAGGAGAAAAGGCCTTTTATATGTGTGAAAAACTACAATCCGTCACATGGCACTGCCAATGTGATGTGATTCCAGTCGATTGTTTTTCGGGATGTTCAAATTTGACACAATTCGATTTTTCGAACATCAAAAGAATTGAAAAACGTGCATTTTCAGAGAGCGGTTTACAAAAGGTTTGTTTGCCACAAAATATAGAATGCATTATAGAAGGGGCATTTAGCAGATGCAAAACACTAAGTTCCGTAAAATGGAATTGCAAATGTGATGTGATTCCTACATTTTGTTTTTACAAATGCAGAAACTTGACTCAATTTGATTTTTCAAAAATAAAAAAAGTTGAAAAATGTGCATTTTCAGAGAGCGGTTTACAAAAGGTTTGTTTGCCACAAAATATAGAATGCATTTCAGGATGGACATTTAGCAAATGTAAAGAACTAAGATCAGTAGAATGGAATTGCAAATGTGATGTAATTCCTGTCTTTTGCTTTTTAAGATGTTCAAATTTGACACAATTCGATTTTTCGAACATCAAAAGAATTGACCGTGCTGCATTTTATGAAAGTGGTTTAAAAGAGGTTTGCTTGCCAGAAAATATAGAATGCATTATAGAAGGGGCATTTTGCAGATGCAAAACACTAAGTTCTGTAAAATGGAATTGCAAATGCAACGTAATTTCTGTCGATTGTTTTGCTGGATGTTCGAATTTAACGCAATTCGATTTTTCGAACATCAAAAGAATTGGAGCACATGCTTTTGAGAACAGCGGTCTAACCTCTGTAAGATTAAGCAAAGAAACTGCAGTTGATCAAAGCGGTTTTGCCTGTTGCAACGATCTGGAAAAGATTGAATGGCTATCAGGCAGGAGTATCGAAGGAGATATTTTCGAGGAGTGTCAAAATATAAAAGAAATAATTATCTCGGATAATGTCATGGGCATAGCTGTAGATGCCTTCGCAAGCTCACCAAATGCGGAAATCTCTTTCATATGAGGATTGACAAATCTTTGCCTGAGTGATATAATAAAGGCATAGCAAATAATTGAGAGTTCAGAGTACGTAAGTACTTTGGGCTCTTTTTTTGTTGTTAAAAGCAAAAAAAGGAGGAAAGGTTTTGGATAGTATTTTTTTATATGTCGAGAAAAATGGTGAGATCACCATAACCGGGTTGCAAGAAGGCACAGCCGAAACCGCTATTGAGATCCCGGAAACAATAGATAACATGCCTGTAACAGAAATAGCAGAACAAGCTTTTTTGGAAAGTCCCATTACAGCCGTCAAAATTGGCAAGAATATAAGAGAAATAGGGGAATTGGCCTTTGGCGTCTGTAAAAAACTAAGCTCTGTCACATGGAACCAAAAATGTGATGTGATCCCCTCTGACTGTTTTGCTGAATGTTCGAATTTAACGCAATTTGATTTTTCAAACGTCAAAAAAATCGGACTATATGCTTTTTATAAAAGCGGACTTCAAGAGGTTTACTTGACAGAAAAAATAGAAATACTCGATAAAGGAACATTTAGCGGATGTAGCAAACTACAATCCGTCACATGGCACTGCCAATGTGATGTGATTCCCGCCGATTGTTTTTTTGGGTGCTCGAATTTAATGCAATTCGATTTTTTAGGCGTCAAAAAAGTTAGAGAACGAGCATTTTCAAAGAGCGGTTTAAAAGAGGTTTGCTTGCCAGAAAATATAGAAGTTGTTTCAGGGTGGGCTTTTTTCGAATGTAAAAAACTAAGCTCTGTCATATGGAATTGCAAATGCAATGTAATTCCTGTAGATTGTTTTGCTAGATGCTCGGATTTAACGCAATTCGATTTTTCGAACATCAAAAGAATTGAAGTACGTGCTTTTAGGGACAGCGGTCTAACTTCTGTGACATTAAACGAAGAAACAGAAGTTGGCGAATGTTGTTTTTCTAATTGCAACGATCTGGAAAAGATTGAATGGTTATCAGGGCAAGCAATAAAAGACTCTATTTTTGCGGGGTGCAAGAATATAAAAGAAATATTCATCTCGGATAGAGTCATGGACATAGCCGTAGATGCCTTTTCAAGCTCCCCTAATGCGGAAATCTCTTTCATATGAGAATTGACAAATCTTTGCCTGTGTGATACAATATAAGTACAAGTTAATATGTCTTCAGTATAGAGAGTGTCTTAAATATAAGATGCTCTCTTTTTTTGTTGACCTTTTTCTTTTGTTGAGGTCAGCAACAGAGGGAAAATAAACTTGACAGAAACCTCTGCAAAGAGGTATAATAACAGAAAGGAAGTGTTCAATATGAGCACTGGTGAAAAAGCTGGCATCGTACAAACAGACGAGCAATCTGAGCCTAAAAAGAGCAAACAAAAAATCCAACACGATCAGATAGCGAAATCACTACTGAAGCTCCGCACGGTTTTAGCGTGGATCTTGAAATCAACTACAGATGAGTTCAAACGTATGGATCTCTCTGAGGTTGAAAAATGGGTATTTAACCCCGCTATAGGCAGCGATACATCTGACGACGAAGCACCGCCACAGATACCAATGGCAGGCACGGAAAGTTCTTCATTGAATGACGGGTCAAGATATTTCGATGTGAAATTCTATACCAAAGACCCTAAAAAGCCTGAAGACTCAATATCTCTCATTATTAATATTGAGGCGCAGACGAAATTCAAATCGGAAGACTATATTCACAAAAGAGCTGAATATTATCTGAGCAGGTTGATATCCGGACAGAATAATACCATCTTTGCCAATGATAACTTTGAAAAGATAAAGAAAGTGTATTCTATTTGGATATGTACCGATCCGATCGCAAAGTACAGAAATACTATAACGGTGTTTCCGAGAACGGCAAAGAAGCTGTACGGCAGAGTCAGAGCCAAAAAAACTGCATATGATACTTCTGAATATATCATAGTGGGGCTAAACGATAACTATGATAGCAACTGCAAGATAATTCGTATGCTTGACCTTTTGCTTACAGAAGAGCTAAAAGACGCTGCAGGCAAAACGATACAGCTCACAGCAGAAGAAAAAAGGAAATGGCTCAAAAAGAGAGCTGAAATACTTCAAAAGGAATTTAATATTTCTCAAGAAGAAACAGAATGGAGGCTGTTAGAAATGTGTGATTTGAGTGACAGATACAGAGCAGAAGATGAGGCTCGTGGTGAGGCCCGTGGTGAGGCTCGTGGTGAGGCCCGTGGTGAGGCTCGTGGGATAATCTGCTTTGCTAAGGATATCAACTACACGTATGAAGAAACCAAAGCAAAGTTGAAGCAGCGTCTGAACCTTAATGACGACGAGGCTGAAAGCTATCTGAAAATGTACTGGGACGAGAAAGACGAGAAATAAGATAAGAAGCGGCATCCTCTGAAAAGAGGACGTCGCTTTTTTTAAAAAGTACTTGACAAACCATTATATAAGTGATATATTATATGTATAGGAATAATTAGATAAGTTAAGTGTTCGTGAGTGGCAAGCTCTGAACACTTTTTTTATTTCCCTGGAAATAAATTGTGAAAGGAGTTTTTAAAATGAAAGTCATTAAAAGAGACAAGAAGGAAGTTGAATTTGATTCAACAAAGATAGAGGCGGCGATAAAGAAAGCAAGAAATGCTTGCACATCTTCAAATCTGTCAGATGAAAATATAGCCGATATAGCTGACTACATCACATATAAGTGCAAAAAGCTGGACCATTCCGTAAGTGTGGAAGATATACAGGATCTGGTCGAAGATCAGCTTATGGCTCATGGCGAATTTGCACTTGCAAAGGAATATGTTAAGTATAGATACAATCGTCAGCTGGTTCGCAAATCCAATACTACGGATGAAAAGATACTCTCTTTGATCGAACTTCAGAATGAAGAGGTAAAACAGGAAAATTCCAATAAAAATCCGACTATAAACAGTACACAAAGAGACTATATGGCAGGAGAGGTATCAAGAGATCTTACAAATAGGATACTTCTTCCTAAGGATATAGTAGAAGCACACGAAAAGGGAATTATACATTTCCACGACTCAGACTATTTTGCTCAGCATATGCACAACTGTGACCTTGTTAATCTTGAGGATATGCTTCAAAATGGCACAGTTATAAGCGGCACGCTCATTGAGAAACCACATAGCTTCCATACTGCTTGTAATGTTGCAACACAGATAGTAGCACAGGTAGCCTCTGCTCAGTACGGCGGACAGAGCATTTCGTTAGCTCATCTTGCACCTTTCGTTGACATTTCTCGTAAAAAGATATATAATAAGTTCAGAAAAAACTTTGAAGAGCTTGGTATCAACGTTACAGAAGATAAGCTCAGCGAACTTGTCGAAAAAGAGGTAAAAGAAGAGATAAACAGGGGAGTCCAAACTATACAGTATCAGGTTGTTACACTAATGACCACCAATGGACAAACTCCTTTTGTTACTGTGTTTATGTATCTTGGCGAAGCTAAGAACGAAAGAGAAAAAGCAGATCTCGCTCTTATAATCGAAGAAGTACTCAGACAAAGAATACAAGGCGTAAAAAACGAAAAGGGAGCTTGGATAACACCGGCGTTTCCAAAACTTATATACGTTCTTGAAGAACAGAATATAACAGAGGACGCACCGTATTTCTATCTTACAGAGCTTGCTGCTAAATGCACAGCAAAGAGAATGGTTCCAGACTATATATCTGAAAAGATAATGCTGGAACTTAAGAAAGATAAGAACGGAGAGGGACATTGTTATACTTGTATGGGTTGCAGAAGCTTCCTGACTCCATATCTTGATAAAAATGGCAAGCCTAAATATTACGGAAGATTTAATCAGGGCGTTGTAACCATAAATCTTGTAGATGTAGCTTGTTCTTCTCATAAGGATATAAATAAGTTCTGGGAGATCTTTGACGAACGTCTGGAACTTTGTCATAGGGCTTTGATGTGCAGACATAAGAGACTCAAGGGCACACCTTCGGATGTTGCCCCTATCCTTTGGCAGCACGGTGCTTTGGCAAGGCTTAAGAAGGGTGAAACAATAGATAAACTGTTGTATGGCGGCTATTCTACTATTTCTCTTGGCTATGCAGGACTTTGCGAATGCACACGATATATGACAGGAAAATCGCATACTGACCCTTCTGCAACGCCGTTTGCACTTGAAGTTATGCAACATATGAATGACGCTTGTGCAAAATGGAAGGAAGAAGAGAATATCGACTTCTCTTTGTATGGCACACCACTTGAAAGCACAACGTATAAGTTTGCAAAGTGTCTCCAGAAAAGGTTTGGTATTATAAAAGGTGTAACAGATAAGGCGTATATAACAAACTCTTATCACGTTCATGTGACAGAAGAGATAGATGCGTTTACAAAGCTTGCGTTTGAATCTCAGTTCCAGAAACTTTCCCCTGGAGGAGCTATAAGCTATGTGGAAGTACCAAATATGCAGAATAATATTCCGGCGGTAATTCAGGTTATACAGTTTATCTATGATAACATAATGTATGCTGAACTCAATACGAAGAGTGATTATTGTCAGAAATGTGGCTATGATGGAGAGATAAAGCTCTTCAAGGAAGACGGCAAATACGTATGGAAATGCCCCAATTGCGGGAACACAGACCAGAACTTCCTAAATATCGCCAGAAGGACATGCGGCTACATAGGTGTAAATTTCTGGAATTTTGGGCGCACCGAGGAGATTGCAGAGCGAAAATTGCATTTATAAGAGTACGAAAAACCCAAAATTTACCAAAAACCCAAAAAAGCCCAAAAAACCCAAAAAAACATTAAAAACCCAAAAATTTTTTCTAGCAAAAACGAAAATTTTTGAACATTATAGCCGTTAAAACTCAAAAGTTCAAAAATCTAAATGGATTTCTTTTAGAAAAATAGAGAAGGAGCGGTCATGCATAATGCATGATCGCTCCTTTTTGCGGGTGAATATTATGAGCAAACGCACATCAGGTGTAAAATTACAATTCATAATGAGATATCTCTACATTAATGATCCATAGTTTTCTTGATTATACAAAAGCATAGCTTACAACAACGTAAGTAATGCCATTTTTGTAATATTAATAAGGCAGAAATAATCTGTAATTCTAATATATCTCATTATAAATTGTATTATTGCTCTACAAAAATAATGTCTAAGATATTAATATCTCATTATGAATTGTAATTGTCCCTGAATAATTACTCGTTTTAAGCGTAATATATCTCATTATGAATTGTAATTGAACATGCAAATTTTGAATTTAAAATGGAACATTCGAATTTAAAGTGGAACATTAACAGAAAATTCATAAATGTGATTTTGAATTTAAAATGGAACATTAATATGCAGTTCACAAATACAAGTTTGAATTTAAAATGGAACAAATGGGAATGAGAGAGATCATGTGCAATGCGTGATCTCTCTTTTTGCGGGTGAATACTATGTTTAAACGTATAACAAGAACCTCTAAACCAGCAGGCGATGCTTTTTGAACGGATATCTTTTTCTCTATTTTTCAAAAGGAACTATAATGTTTTTAATAATATTATTTGCTTCAAACAGCTTTTTGTTCCATTTTAAATTCAAAATATTTCATGTATACTTGCAATAAAAATAACGAGTGTTCCATTTTAAATTCAAAAAAACTAATGAAATCGGGCCAAAAGCAGCCCCGTTTGTTCCATTTTAAAATCAAAATAAACGGCAGCTATTGCAAAAATTACAATTCATAATGAGATATTACAATTCATAGTGAGATATTAACACTTTGTACACAAAGCAAGATTACAATTATAATGAGATACTTCTGGTATTAATATCCTATTTTTTGATTATATACGGTCATACTTCTCATAATGCAGGTCATGCCATTTTTGCAGCATTGTTGAAGTGCGAATTTTAAAATTAAAATCAAAAAAGAAAAAATATACTTAACTTTGTTTTTTAATTGCAAATCTTAAGATGCAAAAAAGCACAATTAAATAAGAAGATTGTACAAATGCGGTTTATTTCTCATTATATCGCTCTTGCTTTTTCATGTTTTTGTCGGATATATGAAATATTCTACATTTTGCACAATAAAATGCTTTTTTATGGTTAAATTTTTTCCATAATATTTGTCTTTCACCTATTGGTTTTATATAAAAATGTGGTATTATATAAATGTGAGAAGAATTTAACATATGTGTGTAAATAAAAAAAGATTGTAAATTTGCCTTGGCTCGCATTTTTTTCTGTTTTTTTATTTTTACATTATTGAGAAATATGTTAAATATCATAAGCTTCTCAAAGAAAAATTATAATTTCAAACTGGAAAGGAGGAAAGAAACAGTAAAAGATACTGTTTCTGAAGTTCTATGAAGAATTCTAAGAAAATTGCCATTGCAACTTGCGCTCTTTGTGCAGTAATGTCAGTATCAGGTATCTGTGCATACTTTACAGATACAGATTCTGCTGTCAACAACTTTACGGTTGGTGAAGTAAAGATCGATCTTGATGAGCCAAGCTTCCCAACACCACCACCGGAGGACGTACCACCAGGAGGAGAAGTTGAAAAGGACCCACAGGTTGAGAACACAGGTAAGAACTCAGCTTATGTTTTTATCAAGGTCGCTGCTCCAAAGGATACATTTATCAAGGCTGCTGCCGACGGTACAAGGATTGACAAGGAAGCTGTTCTGCAGGAACTGTTCCTCGTTAAGTCTGGCGATGGCGAATTCAAGAGCCTTGCAGACGGTTACAACCAGGATAAGTGGGAGCTTCTTCCAGACTACACAGACACAAAGTCAAGCACAGAGTATAACTACTATGTATTTGCTTACAAGTCTATCGTAGCTAAGGGCGAAACAACAGCTACTCTCTTTGACAAGGTTAAGCTGGAGAATGCTGTTGAGGGCTTCATTGATAACAATCACTATGAGATCAATATCAATGCTTATGCTATCCAGTCTGAGAACATCCCAGAAGATACTGCTTCGACACTCTCTGAGATCTATCAGGTTTACCTCAATCAGAATCCTGTAAGCCCTGCTCAGGGCACAACTACTGCTGACAAAGCTTAATCATACGTTCAGCTTATACTGGGATATCTGCATATATGCTTGGAATAAATGAAAGGATATATCAGATATCTTTAGCTAAAGCTGTGTAAATTTTGAGGAAGGAGGAAAAGCGTTTTGAAACAGAAAACTAAATTCACTGCATTGTCAGTAGCTTGTATCGGATGCATGGCTGCTTCAGGAACTTTAGCTGCTTATGATTCTACTGTAAGTGTAGTAAACAACCTGTCAATGGATACCGTGGACATTTCACTTTCAGAATATTCTATTGATGACGGAAGAGAAGTGCCGTATCAGAATAAGTACGACGATCTTGCTCCTGGTGCTGTGATCTCAAAGATTCCAAGAATAACTAATCTTGGTGCCGACTGCTATGTAAGAGCCAAGGTAGAACTTGCTACTACTCCGGCAGAAGGGAAGACCAATTATCAGGCTCTCACTATGGACGATATCAGCGGTATGGACACAAGCAAGTGGACATATAAGGAAGACGGTTACTACTATTATAATAGTATACTCTCTGTTTCCGATAAAGCAGACCTTTTCAACAGCGTTACTATCCCGTCTTCTTGGGAGAAGCCAAATGAAAATTGCAAATGTCAAATTGACATAACAGTTGAGGCTGTACAGTCCAAACACTTTACGCCTGCTATGGACACTTCAAATCCTTGGGGCAACACTGAGATACAGGAGTGTAAGAGAACTCGTGATTTCAGAAACCTCAGCAACGGAGCAGACAATCAGTTTGTAATGTCATATAGTGACGGAACTAAGGACCTTATCGTTAACAACAAGGACCTGTTCTCAAACTTCGCATCAATGGTTCCTGGCGATGTGTCAAGTGATACGCTTGACATTGAAAATCGTGGAAATAGCGATATTGAGCTATTCTTTAGCACAGGATATTTCAATGATTATGAACTTCCTGAAGACGCTGAACTGCTTAAGCAGATAGGCCTTAAGATTGATGTGGTAAGTTCTGAAGGAAGAAAGAACGTATACACAGGTGATCTGATGTCTGAAAGCCTAAGTAAAGCAATTTCGCTTGGCACATTTGAAGCTGGTTTTAAGGGACAACTTGAGTTTACTCTGAGCATCCCTGAAAGCCTTGACAACGCTTTCAATATGACACAAACAAAGGTTCAGTGGAACTTTGGACTTAATGATCTTGGCACAGGCATTCCTAACAAGCCTACCTCTGGCGGCAACACAAACAATCCTCATACTGGCTCAGTAGCTAGAAAAATATCATCTGGATTGCTTGCTATGGCTTCACTGGGTTGTCTTTTCTCGTTAGGAAAAGTCAAGAGAAAAAAAGAGAACAAAGATGAAAAATAGTAGAAAGGATAATCTATATGAATAGCAACTCAAAGAAGACACTTGTTGTAACATCAGCACTTTGTGCGCTTCTCGCTGTTGGTGGCACAGTAGCTTACTTTACAGACCGTGATGACGCTGTAAACAAGATCGATATCGGCCAGGTAAAGATAGACCTTACAGAGCCTGAATGGGACGCTTCCCCGGATGACAACGGAGATACTATCCCTGATGATGCGGAAGACGTTGTTCCTACCCAGGAAATCACAAAGGACCCGATGGTAACAAACAAGGGTGTCAATGATGCATACATTTATGTATCTGTATCATTTCCTAAGGAGAACATCTACACAGCAAACACAGACGGCACAAAGAATGCAAAGGCTGTAACACAGCTCTTTACTCCTGGTGCTATCGGCGCTGACTGGACACTCCTTTCTTCAGATACAAGCGACGCAAAGGTAAATACTTATGTATATGGTTACAACAAGGTAGTTGCTCCAACAGCAAGCACTTCAAAGCTGTTTGAGACAGTTACGTTCTGTAATGCAATTGAAGGACAGGGGCTTGAAAATACAGTCCAGAATATCAACGTTAAGGCATTTGGTATTCAGTCTGATAACACAGGCACAATGAAGGAAGCTTATACTAAGTACATTAACCAGAACAAGTAATGCGTCAGCATAACTAAGAAAGGAGGGTGAGCGATCGTGAATAGGAAGTTTAAAATAGCTGTAATTTCTATAGCTTCAGCCGTAGCAATTGCTTGTGCGGGAGCAACAGCTTACTTCTCAGATCGAGATTCGCAGGAAAACAAGATCACAGTGGGAGTAAACACTATTAAGATCAACGAAGACTTTACTCCTCCAGATGATGTCAAGCCCGGTGATGTAATAATGAAGAACCCTTCCGTAGAATGTGTGAAAGAAGACGGTGCAGTAGATTGCTACGTTCGTATGTATTGCGAATATGCAGACAGCACAGCCGAAGATATAACGGATATCGATTTCAACACAACGGATTGGACTGCAAAGCAGGACGACGGCTACTATTATTACAAGAAGAAGCTTTCTCCAGGGGAGTCTACAAAGCCTTTGTTTACAAAGGTTACTGTTAAATCTGAAGAAGGCGACGGTCACTCTGTTGCTGACATCATAAGCAACGTATACGATTTTGATTTGATCTGTTACGCTGAGTCGGTCCAGGCATACGACGCTAAAGGGGATACTTATTATACTGATTACAGTTCAGCCTGGGAATACTGGAATCAAGAAAAGGAGGGGCTTGAGTGATGTTTAAGAAAGCATTTAACAAAGGTGGAAAAAGAGTTCTTTCGTTTGTGATGGCGGCGGCTCTTGCGGCTTCAAGCCTTCCGACTTTGCCTCAGTTCACTGCTGAGGCAGCACTTGGAGATGTTGGAACAAAGCCTGCCCATATGGGACAGACCTCATACAATATCTTGAACGCCTTTGGTGAACTGAATAATAATGGAACAACCTATGATTCATTGTACACTGGAAACAGTGGAAATCTGGATACAAATGTTTATCTCACCAAGGGAGATATGCGTAGCCAGTACACAAAGCTTTATAGTGACGGATACAACTTCACTATGGATCAGAACTTTGATAAGCAGGAAGTGAAGATAGCCGGAGGCACGGGATATAACCCTGTTTCTTCTAGCTCGATCTATGATCTTGGAAACGGTATAGTTGTTAATACTCAAAATATAAACGGCTATGGCGGCGATACTACTTTCAGCTCTGAGGGCAGAAACGGCAAGACCAATTATATTGGCACTCTCGCAACAAAGAGAGCTGATGGTTCAGATTGTGGATATGCGATCAGACTTCCAGATAACTTGTATAATAAAGGTAAATATTCAAAGTCGGATTTTCTCAATAAAGGCGGCGTAAGCTGCAAATATGAGAACGTTGGAACATACACTGATCCAACGGGCAATGAAATCAACATCGACTGTTTGCTTGAGGTTCAGGATTATGGAGTGTCTAATTCATATATCTTCACAGGAACACAGGACAAAAGTGGAAAGACCGGAGAATTGAGACATGATTTTGCACTGATCACTGAGAGCGAATATGGCTCTCTTACGTCAGCTCAAAAAAATGTTTGTAAAAAACTTTCTGACCCTGTTTATAGGACAATGGAACTCAGTGATGGTAGTGTTGTTCCTGCTTATGATGCCCAAAACACAAATAAATGCGTTTATGGTGTTCCAGCGTATTATTATACCAAAGCAACAGAACTTGGTTTGTGGGAAAAGCTTAACACAATTGACAAGCCAGGTAATGGATATAACGGTCATGACTATGTAAGAAAGTCAGACTACTATTCTTCAAAATATGGTGCTCTGCTTCGTTTCACATCAAACAAGGTCGGCGTTGACGTTGAGTGGGTAGACTGGGTAAAGATCAAGTATACTTTCTACAAGAGTGGTACAAATCAGCCCATCTCTGTAAAGGGACAGACCGTATTTAAGGATATCGACAACTCTCAGGGCGTTGCTTTCCTTGAAGGCAGCAATGTTATTAAAAAGGTTGGCGCATGGACTGATCAGAGCAAGCAGACAACCAAAGACTTTCTTATTCGAAGATTCACATTTGCAGTAAACGGCAGTCCAAAGTACATTGGATTGTTTGATCATCAGTATAAAACAACTGAATCAGGTGCTGCATATCAGGACGCATGGATCGGTATGGCTTGGAAAGGTTCAAGCTTTGATGCTATATACACCTTCTGTGGAACAAGAGGCTCAAGCTCAGCTAAGAACCCTGCTCATAGCCGAGCTCCTATGTCCGGTGGTACTATTCAAAATGATCTGCCAGGCGATAATATGTCGGGCAACCTCATTATAAGAAAGTACGTTAATGGTTCATCTATCAACTCTGCAACATATAAGAAGAATGTTGCAGAAATTGCAAGCCTTATTAAGTATAAGGTAACAGATAACCATAATAAGACCTTTAAGGTAAGCTACAACTCAAATACTGGTGAATACACATATGATAAGAATGGTTCTATCGAAACGGATAAACTTGAGATTCACAAACGTAGGTCGGGAGTTTATGAAGTTAAGATAAATAATCTTCCATTCCCAAATAAGTTTAATGTAACAGAGATTGTTGCAGATAACGAATATTGTATCTATTCAAAGGCTACAAGAGTGTCTACAGCCCCAATTGCTTCTGATGATTGGGTCGCTGGTATAACAGACACTATAAAGAACGTTTCGTATACAAATGTAACATACCCTGAAAAGAAAGATGACGGAGTATCAGCAACTCAGGGAAGTGCAACAGCTTATGCTACATTTGATAACCCAGTTACAGTCAGAGACCTTGAGATCGTAAAGATCATAAAGGATATAAACGGTAACACAAGCGTTCCAACCGCAAAAGTAAGAGAAGACCTTATCTTTACTGTAAAGAACAGCGCAGGCAGATACCTCAGAGCGGTAGACGGCGTATATGCTGGTACATCTGCAACTGAGGACGCTGATTGCCAGTTCAAGCTCGGCAAAGACGGAAAGTTCACTATCAAGGACGTTCCAAGAGGCGAGTATACAGTAAACGAGAAGTCCACAAGTGATATGTCTTCAATTATGAAGTGTGATGCAACAGCAAAGATCACTACAGAAAATGAGGGCATCTACGACGCAGAAGGTAACGTTGTAGGAATCAAAACCAACAGCGGTACAGTCATTAACGATATGTACTATGGCTATGTTAAGATTCAGAAGAAGACCAACACAAACAAGGGACTTAGCGGTATCAAGTTTGTTATCTCTGGTACATCAGATGCTGGAGTAAAGGTTTCAACAACAGTTACAACTGATAAGAATGGTGTGGCTGTATCAGGACCTATCCTTGTTGGTACTTATACTATCACAGAGGACAAGTCAACTATCCCTGCAGGCTACATTGACGGCAAGACCATTGACAAAGTTGTGGTTAAGAGGGGAGAAGTGGCTGACGCTAAGAGCTACGATTATTGGAACTACTACACTGAAGTATCTCTTGCAAAGGTGAATGCGGCAAGACCAAACATCAAAATAGATGGTGCGGTATTTGCAGTATACAAGGATGTAAACGGTAATGGTACTTATGAGGCTGATATTGATACGTTGTACAAGATTGATTCACAACATTCTGGTAATCTTGAAAACAACGGCGACGGCAAGTATTCACTTACTGGCCTTGAGTTTGGCAAGTATCTTATAAAGGAAATCGTTGCTCCAAAGAGCGACTTGTTCACATATAAGGTAGACAAAACATACTATCCTGTAACAATCGATAAGGATCACCTTAGCGTACAGGTAGCAAACAATGGTCATAACTTTGAAGAAGAACCAGAGCCTTGTAAGATTACTCTTTCAAAGAGGATACCTCTCGATGAGATCAACGGCAACATCTGGTATCAGCACGGCACACCTATCTTCGTTCTTGAACTTGAGGACGATATAGGACGTGTATACAGACATTCATATGCTTTCACAAAGGACTATGTAGATGCTCATACATTTACAGAGAACGGAAAAAAGTATGTAGAAATGTCATACACTTGGAAGAATATGACCCCTGGTGCATATACAGCGTCGGAAGTGAAGACCTCCAGATACTCGCTAAAGAACGTTATAAACGTGGAGAAGGGAGTATATGACTCAAAGGGTAAGGTTGTAAACTTCACAATCAAGTCCAATGAGGAAGGAAAGGCTACTTTCTACAATGTTAAAAACACATACAAAAACCTCTCTCATAATTCGATTGCTGTAAATATTTTTAAGAAGTAATTACAGAAAAGAAAAGTCCACTCAGTTACAAAACTGGGCGGGCTTTTTATTTACTGTTATAAATTAGTGGCGAAAAACCCATAGGCTTGCCTATGGGATGAAAGCCACATATTTTTACTTGACTTTTACATAGAATAGATATATAATATATATAAAAAAGCAGAAAGGATTTTTTAATTAATGGGAAGGCCAAAATCAAATAATGTACAAATAAACATATCTATTCCCATGGAGTGGAAAATAGAACTTGAAAACCTTGCACGCATCTATTCTGTTGAAGAGGGCAAGACTATTACGTTTCTTGACCTTATGCGCAGAGGTATTCAGGAAAAATATCAGTTAGGAGAACCTGACCATGAGTGAGGAGCAATATCATAGTGCTTCGCATTGTAAATACTTAATACAGTATCACATCATATGGTGTCCTAAGTTCAGATTTTCGGTTTTAAAAGGTAATATTGAAGATATTTTAAAACAGATATTGCAGAAAATCTGTAACGATTATAATTATTATATAAAAGCACTTGAAGTAATGCCTGACCACATACATATATTTGTAGATGTTCCACAGACTGTCGCTCCTTGTGATGTTGTAAGAACTCTTAAAAGTATCAGTGCTATTGAACTATTTAAAGCATTTCCTCAATTAAAACAGTTTTACGCAAGATGTGGAGTTTTATGGTCAAAAGGGTATTTTGTATCAACAGTAGGACATATAAGCGAAGCTACGGTAATCAAATACATTGAGGAGCAGGAAAAACATGATTAATGATGAATACAAGAAGATTCTGAGAAAATATCATAAACTTTCCGACAGGCATATTTTGGTTGCTGAGGCTGATATGCCTTATTCTGATGTGCTTAAAGTTGTAGCTCTTTCTGATAAAATCCGCAAGGCAGGTAATGAACTCGTTGGCCTTGTGAGAAAAAACTATGAACAACTTATGCGTACAAAGAGATACCGTAAATTGCTTTTTTTGTATGGAAATACTGAGGAAAAATCCAAACGTAAAGATTTGGCTGTTCAACTTAACGTGATGCAGAAATCCTATAATGTCACATGGGATTATTGTAGGACATCAATGATATCTATAGGTAAAAAATACGGTATTGATGCTATATTTGCTCTTACTAAAGCCGAAGATATTTGGCGTGGTATGGAAAAATGTCTTTATGGTAATGGAAAAACACTTCATTTTTCAAAGCATGGAGATTTAACTTGTATTAGAGCAAAGCAGATAAATCGTGGTATTCCTATATCCGTTAAGGATAATAAGTTGCAATTTAAACTTGGCAGGACTGTATTTGGAATAAAGGTTAATGACAGATTTCAGACCGATGAAGTTAATGCTGTTTTAGAATATCTTACTAAACCTGAAATTATAGATGAAAAAGCGGCACAAACACTTTTAGATGAAGCATACTGTATTGATACATACAGACCTTGCTACGCTACTCTTGTACCAAAACTTATTCGTGGCAAATATAGAGTATATTTACATCTTACAATTGAGGGAAAAGCAAAACCTAAATATGATAGATTGGGTAAACGGAGGCATAAGCTTGGCAAAGGTATTATTGGAGCTGATATAGGCACACAGACCATAGCATATACATCCGATACTGAGGTTGACCTTAAAAATCTTGCAGAACGTGGTAATAGTATTCAAAAATCAGAAAGACTAGAACGATTATACTATCGTGCTATGGATAGAAGCAGACGGACTACAAATCCTCAAAACTATAATGAAGATGGAACTATTAAGAAAAGTCGTAAGACTTGGCAATATTCTAACCGCTATAAAAAGCTAAGGACCAAACATCAAGAATTATGCCGTATCAATGCTATAAATAGACAACTTGCTATAAATGAAGATGCCAACCATTTACGAAGTCTTGGAGATATATTTGTTACAGAACCCAAAAATGCAAGCAAACTTATGAAACGAACCAAAGAAACTACTGTTAATAGTAAGGGCAAGTTTAATAAGAAAAAGCGTTTTGGTAAATCTATAAAAAATAGATGCCCTTCTGGTTTTCAGGCCACAATAGAGAAAAAATTCAAGGTCACATGCGGTACATATATAGAAGTGCCTAATAACTACAGAGCATCACAGTACGACCATACAGCAGATGATTACATTAAAAAGAAACTATCTGATAGGATGTATCGTTTAACAGACGGAACTCTCGTACAACGAGATTGGTATTCATCGTTTCTGTTGTACTGCTATGATCACAAGACGAAGAATATAGATAGAGACCGATGTATTTCAGAATTTAAAAAGTGTTACAGCAAAGAAAAAGCCTTAGTCGAAAGGATTAAGGCTAATAAAATCAAAGTATTAAATAGTGGAATTAAAATAGCATAAAATAAACATCAGGGAGATTGACTATACTTCCGTATCGAAAGATAGAAATTTACCGTTAATGTGGTCGTCGGACTGCTTGGTAATAAAAGTTCTTGCTCAAATAGATTTATACTTGTATTCCAAAGTCTGTAAATGATGTACGATTACAAGCTAAACTTGGTAGCAAGAACCCCACGGGCTTGCCCGTGGGAGTAGTCAGTTGACAAATGTTGTCGAAACGAGCAGACATTCTGATTATCCCCTCAAAAAGCTTGATATTTATAAAATAAAATGTTATAATAATATAAAAGCACCAATAATAATCAATAATCCCGTTTGAATTTTATAAAAGGAAAAGGTGTAAAAGATATATGTTAATTGAATTTTCGTTTTCAAATTACCGCTCTTTTCGAGGAAAAAACACACTATCGTTAGAGAGCTTAAAAAAGAAAAAAGGACTGCTGCCACTTGTGGCTATATACGGCAAGAATGGTGGAGGAAAAAGTAATTTAATAAGAGCATTTTGGCTTGCCGTTAAGTTTATTTGCAATGCACAAATGACTCAAGGTGCTGGTGTTCTTGTGCCTGTTGATCCTTTTAAATTGAATGACTATTCTACTGAAACTCCAACAAGTTTTGAGTTTATATATAAATATAAAGGAATAAAGTATATCTATGGCTTTTCTGCAACGAAAGAAAAGATATGTGAGGAGTATCTTTATCATTACCCAAAAGGATTTAGAGCACAAGTTTTCAAAAGAACAGGACAGGAATTTTCTTTTATTCAAGATAAAGCCTTTAAACAATTGATAAGCAAGGCCGTAGCGGAAAACCAACTTTACTTTTCTGTAGCAAACACAATGAATGAAAGCGTATGCGCTGAGGCAATGAAGTTTTTTACAGAGAGCATAGTGTTTTCACGAGAATTTGAGGATTTGCCAGGACAGATCAGATTAAACTATCACAATAACAACGTTCTAAAATCTATGAAGCAATATGCTCAACGTGCAGACGTTGGAATAACTGATATGAAATTTGAAATGAAAAACACGGAGATAGATGTCGATGACACCATACCAGAAGACGCTCCTCCTGAGCTGTCAAGAGCCCTAAAAAGTTTTGTTAGTGCGTTATCCGATAACTCACAGGTAAAAATACAAAGGAATGAAATTAAGGCTCGAACTTATCATACTGGCATAAGCAAAAATGGAGAGATAAGTCAATATGAACTTGGTTTAGAAGACGAGTCAGATGGAACCCTTAGACTTATGGCGTTAGCTGCAGCAATTGACAGAACGATTGATAATGGTGGCATATTTGTAGCAGATGAACTGGAAAAAGGACTTCATCCGTTACTAACGGAGTATATAGTCAATAAATTTCAAAATTCTGAAATCAATAAAAATAACGCTCAACTTATATTCACTACCCATGATACCGAAATAATGAGACAACATTTTCTTGATGCTGACCAATTTTACTTCGTAGATAAAGACCGACAAACAGGAGAGTCTGAACTATACAGTGTTGATGGGCTCGGCAAAAAAAACAACGCTGATATAAGGACTGGCTATCTTATTGGTAAATTTGGCGGTGTTCCAGAACTGGGAGATGAATAAGATGAGAAAATTAAAAAAATCTAAGAAATATGTGTTGGTTGCTTGTGAGGGACCAAGTGAAGAAGAATATATAAAGTATTTTAAAAAGAAGTTTAATAGCGTTGCTGATATTTATCCGATTGTAATAACAGGTTCAAAGCTTTTTCCGGAGCTTATGAGAACTCTAACTGGAACCTCAAGGAAAAGCTGTAATATAGAACTTGTTGGATCAAACATTGATGAAATTTGGCTTTTCTTTGATGTTGAAGCAAAAGATAAAAGCAATTGGAATAATCACAAAAGGATATTAAGACAACTGCAAACATATAATAAAAATATGAATATTCGATTGTTAATGACATCTGGCTGTGTCGAATACTGGTTTCTTCTGCATTATAAAAAGAAGGGAAGCCCTGTTATAACCGAATCAGAAAAGGACAGGGTGATAAACGAGCTCAAAAGTTTAGTGCCAAGCTATGAAAAAGGCGATCAAAAGAGTACTTGCCAAATTGCTGAAAATTATAAAACAGCAATCAAAAATTCTGATAGTATTCTTTGCCAAGTAATACGGGAAGAAAACATAAACGATAAAAAAGAATTGGATAGAAACGCACAATTATTTATTTCTCAACGAGCTTTTTCAACTGTACACGAAGCTCTCAATTACCTTATCAGCATATCTCCAAACATATCTTAGAAGAAAATTAAGCTCATACATAAGAGGCAAATGAAAGAAGGAGAAACAGGGTGAAAATGCCTGACACTCCAACGGCTAAAGCACGTTGGAGTGTCAGTGCAAATAATCTTATTCTGTCATTAAAGCTTTGCGTTTTGCTTATAATTTGACAAGTCGCAAGATTTCCTGCTAATGTATTTTTGTGCAATGGTCACATTTTAAGTCGCTGTCTTTTGTGCATTTGTAACGAAATTTTATAGAAAGGTGTTTTTGTAAGCCCGAAATTTGACTATGTTTTTAACTTACGCTATAATTAATTATAGAAAGAAAACGACAATTAAGGTCTTTCACATATATAATATTTTGCTAAAAAAGCGGAAAGGGGTAATTATGAAAAGAAATATTAAAAAGATAGTAGCAGGCATTATTGCCTCTCTTATTATAACTTCAAATAATACGTTTGCTGTATTTGCATCGAATAGTGAATATCTGGACGACGCAGCTAATGCATATATTGAACAGATAAAAGATCAGGATACGCTGACCAAGACAAAAAGCATTCTGAGTTATGCTTCCAAAATGGACGGCACAACCGAGAACTGCGTTACAGCAGCACTCAACGTATACAACTTATGTGAAGCAGCAGGAATAAGATGCCACGTCAGAACAAGTGCTAACAGTGATAGCTTTGGTGCTCAAAACCACGTTAACAACGTAATAGACGTTGACGGAACATCATATATCGCAGATGTAAGCATGGGTTCTAAGCATATTATTTTCTTTAAGGCAACAGAATACAAGTACTTTTACAAGGACACTGGTTTTTCAGACGGCAATTTCGTATACAGAACAGGCAGCGATGGTAATTACATCGTTTCTGAGTGTCTTAAGTGGGACTATAGTGACGTAGTAATTCCAACACAAACTGTCAATCCTTTAACCGGTGAAACAGTAAAAGTAACTGCAGTTGAACAAACAGAGTTCGTAGATTCAAACGCAGTAAGGAGCGTTACAATTCCTGACGAAATTGTAACGCTAAGAGAAAGAGCGTTTTATAACCTTAAGAGTCTTGAAAAGGTAACTTTGGGTGCTGGCATCACGGAACTTCCAACAGACTGCTTCAGAGGATGTTCAAAGCTTACAAACGTAAATCTTGATAACATCCTTACATATAATGATGGCTGTTTGGCCTATACAGCTCTTAAGAGCATACAGGTAAATAACAATGCTACATTTACTTCCGGAGCATTTTATAACAATGACTCGCTTATATCAGCGGTTTTGCCAGATAATATGAGTGTTATTAATACGGGAATGTTCGCTGCTTGTACCAATCTTACTTCGTTTGAGATTCCAAGTACAGTAACGAAGCTCGAAGAATTTGCTTTTGGTGGTTGCAAGTCATTAGAGATAACTGTTCCAGATACAGTAACTACATTTGAAGCACACTGTCTCAACAATGTCAAAATGGTCTACTGCACATCAAACAGTGCCTGCGCTAAGTATTGTGAAGAAAACGGCGTAAAGTATAAGCTTACAGACGTTGCACCACCAAATGCAAATGATTTTGAGGTAACTCTTTCTGAAGACTCTTTTGTATATAGCGGTTATGAGGAAAAGCCAGAGAATGTTACTGTATACTATAAAGGAAAAGAACTTTGGGGAGCAAGCCCATATGTGGATAATCCGGATTATTCAGTTCAGTATACGAACAATATAAATGCAGGAACAGCTTCCGTCGTTATAACCGGTATGGGTGATTATATCGGTACAAAGGTCGTTAACTATACGATTAATCCTCTTGCTCTCACAAGCAAGAGCTCAAGAATAAACTTCGCCGACGGTTCAATGGGACAGTATAAATGTACCGGTTCAGAGATAAAGCCAAAGATCAATGTGTTTAAGAGTGACGATGATACACGTCTGACTGAAGGCAAGGATTATAAAGTATCCTACTCGGATAACGTAAATGCAGGAACAGGAACTATAAAAGTAACCTTTATGGGTAACTATACAGGCTCCATTTCCAAAACATTTAAAATAACCCCAGCTCATCAGCACACATTTGGCTCTTGGAGAATAACAAAGGCACCTACTTGCACAACCGACGGAGAGCAGAAGAGAAGCTGTACAAGTAAGGACTGCGGCCATTATACCGAAACAGCAACAATTCCAGCTAAGGGACATTCATATAAGATAACAAGTGAAGCTAATCCTTGCACCGGTGGTAAGGTAACATATACTTGTTCAAAGTGTGGTGGCTCATATACAGAAGACGTTGCAGCTCAGGGACATAAGTATGTTGATACGGTTGTTGCTCCAACTTGCACAACTGGCGGATATACACTTCACACTTGTTCCGTATGTAAAAAATCATACAAGGATAACGAAACGCAGCCAACTGGTCATAAGTATATAACTAATACAGTTGAAGCTACTTGTGAAACAGACGGATATACTGAAAAAAAGTGTTTTAATTGCGATTATTATACAAAAACCATTATTCCTAAGAAGGGACACACTCCTTCTTCCGAATGGACAGTAATAAAGCAGACTACTTGTGCTGAAGCTGGTGAGCAGGTAAGATACTGTACGACCTGTGGAAATGTCGCTGAAAAGCAGGAGATAGCAAAACTTGCACATACACCTGCAGACGAATGGATAATAACAAAACAGCCAACTTGTGCTGAGCCTGGTGAACAGGTAAGATACTGTACGATCTGTGGAAATGTCGCTGAAAAGCAGGAGATAACAAAGCTTCCTCATACGCCAAGTGATTGGATAACCGATAAGGAAGCGGCTCCGGGTATAGCAGGCTCCATGCATACAGAGTGTACAGTGTGCCATGAAAGGCTTGAAACGGCAGCAATACCGGCTCTCGCTAGGATAGATATAAGTGAAGCAGACGCTACGCTTTCAACGTCAATATATGAATATGACGGTGGATATATGAAGCCTGGCGTTGTTGTAAAGCTAAATGATACATTACTTGTCGCAGGTAAGGATTATACTGTATCATATATCAATAATAAGAAGGTTGGTACGGCAACCGTGATCGTTAACGGAATTGTACAGTATACTGGTTCTGTTTCAAAGACCTTTACTATAAATCCTGCAAGCCAGAACATTCAGAAGCTTGAAACAAGATACGGCGGTTTCTTTGTGGACTGGGCTCAAAAGGGAAGTGCTACTGGTTATGAAATTCAGTATGCGACAAACTATGACTTTACAAACGCTGAAACAAAGAGACTTACGGCAAACAAGCCGGATACAGTCACAATAAGCGGTCTTTATCGTGGACACAATTATTTTGTAAGAGTCCGTTCTTATACGATTGTAAAAGGTTCTACATACTATGGGGAATGGTCTCCTATAAAGAACGTGGTAACAGCGTCCAAGAATATGTCTTCTGTGTCTATCTCAAATATTTCTACCAAGAGTTTTACTGGCAAGGCTATTGCACAGTCAGCAAAGCTCAAGTATAAAAGAAGTACACTTAAAAACGGCAGAGATTACACGGTTTCATACAGCAGCAATAAGAATGTTGGCACAGCTACTATTAAGTTTACTGGCAAGGGCTCATATGGCGGTGTTGTAACTAAGACCTTTAAGATAAACCCTGCAAAGCAGAATATACAGAAGCTTAAGTCAAAGAGCAGATCATTCTTTATCGACTGGGCTCAAAAGGGAAGTGCTACTGGTTATGAAATTCAGTATGCGACAAATTCCAAGTTCAGCGGAGCTAAAAAGGTAACTGTTACAAACAACAAGACCGATAAAAAGACCATTTCCAAGCTGAGTGGCAAGAAAAAGTATTATGTTCGTGTAAGGTCCTACACAACTGTAAAGGGTAAAAAGTACTATGGTGCATGGTCCTCTACAAAGAGCGTAACTACTAAGAAATAACGCTTATTTCCTAATATTCTCCTTTATTATATTTTTTGAGGGTATGAGTTTTCGGACTCATACCCATTTTTCTTCATATACAAAGAAAAGCGGCACCCTCTTTTCAGAGAATGCCGTTTCTTATCTTATTTTTCATTCCAGTATATTTTTAGATAGTTTTTTCAGTTTCACTACAAAAAACTACGCAAGATATTTTTTAGTGTGTTCTGTCTGCTTAAATAGAAGTCTGCCATCAGGCAATCTCTTGATATAAAGAACAAGAGGCATAGGTGTTTCGTCAAGCAATCCCAACCCTTTTCTAACGCTTTCACTATCGGGGTCAAAATACTGTAAAAACAGATCGTCTTTACCCCAGCATTGAGAAAGACTCTTTGCTTTTTCAAAGCTATATCCATTTTTGTCGCAAAAGTTTTTTATTTCCTGTGACCAGTCGTCAAATCTCTTACACATAGTATCACCCTTTCTCAAACGTGCGGAAATTTCCTTTGGAATCATAGATAACGCTACTGTTCTGTGAGAAGCATTTCAGTATCTCTTTATCACCTGTTGACGGCATCATAACGTTTATATCTATCCCGGGGTGCGTATGACCACTCCAACGATAGCCATGAGCTGCAAGTTTTTTAGCCTGTTCGATATCAAGATTTACCATTAAGGAATTACCACGAATTATGAGTCTATCCTTGCCCTTTGTGAACAATGCAAACTCATCTCCTGTGTGAGCAGTCAACGCCGAAAGATCAGCCATATTAACGCTTTTCTTATCGACTATTACTTTGCTGTCAAACTCAGAAAGCTTTTCGAGTAGATCCTTCTGGCGATTATTAAGTTCAACACCAAAAGTAAGAACAGCGTTTGGATTGCCCTTGCCTGTATGTTTCTGCTCAATAGGCAATTCAATAGGTTTTTCTATTGAATTTATCATTATATTTTCAACTACCTTTCTATCATTATACCTCTTTTCAGAGGATTCTGTCAAGTCTATTTTTCCTCTGTTGCTGACCTCAACAAAAGAAAAAGGTCAACAAAAAAAGAGAGCATCTTATATTTAAGACACTCTCTATACTAAAGACCTATTAACTTGTACTTATATTATATCGCATAGCCGAAAAATTGTCAAGAAGGGAGGGGTGATATGTTTCTTAATCCGTATCTTTTTTCAATATTGCCAAGTATTCAGAATACGCAAAAACCTTATTTCTAGCAGAGTTAGTTGTTTCAACTAATATGTTAAGATCTTGGAGCTTGTTGATAACATTTGCAACAGTATTATAACTTACTTTTAATTCATTAGCGGTACGCTTTTTCTCAATAATAGGGTGCTTTTCGATATAGTCAAATAGAAGCCTGACATTATCTTTTTGGCGATTCGTTTTCGGCAATTTGGCAATATTTTTATTATGCAAGTCCGATAACTGTTCTATCGTTTCCGTAGAATCTTTTGCAGCAGCGGATACAGCCTCAAGAAAAAAAGCTACCCATTGTTCATAATTTCCTGAGCGGCGCACTTCTGAAATTCTATCATAATATTCGACTTGATTTTTCTTTAAAAAATATGATATATATATTGCAGGGCAGGAAAGCCTTTTTTGTTCTATAAGATAAAGCAATATCAGCAGCCTACCAACTCGCCCATTGCCGTCTAAGAACGGGTGAATAGTTTCAAACTGATAGTGAATAAGTGCCGCTCTGATGAGCGTGTCATATTCATCATTTTCCTCATTTATATACTTTTCAAGGTCTGACATAGCGGTTATCATATCATCTTTGTTAGGAGGGATATATCTTGCGTCTTTTAAAGCACAATTAGCCGGACCGATCCAATTTTGAGATGTACGAAATTCACCTGGATTTTTGTCCTCGCCTCGCACACCTTTCATAAGTTCTTGGTGTGTCTCACGCAATAAGCGGCAACAAATTGGAAGCGTTTCAAGCCTTTTTAAAGCATAGTTTGTTGCTTGCACATAATTTATAACATCTGCTACATCTATATTAACATTTGTATCTGCTTCAGGGTCTAAAACATCATCGAGTGTACACTGCGTTCCTTCAATTTGAGAAGATATTAGAGCTTCCTTTCTAACATACATTGAAATGAACAATTCGGTGTTTGGAATGTATTTGGCAGCAGCATTCAATTTTGCCAGTTCTCTATTAGCTTCAATCAATTTTGATAACATATCATCACTTATCTCAAGTGGGGGAATAGGTGGCAAAGGATTAGGCTTAAAACTTAAATAACTTGAATCACCACTTAAATTAGTGATATGTTTTCCAGCTCTGTTCATAATAACCTCCATACTTTTTGAAATAACTATATATATTATATGCTTTTTATTTCAAAAAGTCAACACTTTTTGAAATAAAAGTGTTGTCCTGATACTTTTATTTCAAAAACAAATTTTGGATTTTAAAAAATTTAAAAAAATCTCGAAAAAAGCTTGACAAACAATTTATTTTGTGATATTATACGAGTATAGGAAAAAAGTATCTTAAAAACAGCAGTTCTTATAGATTTTAAGGATTGTAGGATGTTTAACAGATCACAAGTGCAAAATAGTATACGAACATATTGCGGCTTTCTATAAGTCCCAACAATATTTTTCATATATAAACTAGCTCTTCTGATGTTGTTCATCCAGAAGGGCTTTTTTCTTTGCAAAAAAAAATTGAAAGGAGCTTTTATATATGAAAGCAATATTAAGAAAAGCAGTAGGCGATGTAAAAAACAAAGGTGAAAAGGTTGGTGTTGTAGGAGCTTCAGGCAGCGGAAAAAGTACTGTCCTGACGGCCACAGCAAAATCTCAAGAAGTACAGGATTTACTTGAAATGAGGGAATCGAAAGGAAAGGGGACCACGATTTCTGCTGAAATTGTGGTTACAAATCACCCTCAAATACCAGAGGAAAAACTCATCATAACAGGAAAGTTGTGCAAAGCGGCTCGCTCAGATCCTAATATCGGCGATGATAATAATTTGTTAGGAAGGGTTTTATATGACTCTGCTAAGAATGCCGAAGCAACAACGAACTTTGCTCAAAAAGTTTTAAAGGCTCTAAAGTCAAATATGGAAAAGCCTTCGAATGACTCTCTGGCATACAAAATCAGCAGGTTTGTAAACACAGTAGAAGGGAATGAAAGGTTTGAAAAATGGGCAAAAAGCTTCAGGGAAGATCAAATCGCTGCTATTAGAGGAGCATATAACAAGGCAAATAGCATAAAAGGGTCAGACAAAGTTCAACTCTTCACTAATGACATTAGCTCTGATCCTCTTTTGACAAGTGTAATAGATGCATTCTGGGATATTGTCGAGACTGCTATAAATGTGGATTACAACATTCTGTTCAACCTCATTTCTGTTCACACCGAAGGCGAGATAGATGAGCATGGTCTCTTTACTGTTTGTCTATCCAAATCTGACAAGGACAGTGAATTGTCAAAAAAACTATTAAAAAGTGAAAATGGCTCAATGGAGTACCTAATGAGAGATTTTACTCTTATCTTTAGAGGTCAAGAAACCCTATTTAAGCAAGATACTTCTGATCAGTTCACTGTCGCTGAAGTCGATGGCAAGGATATAAAGTGCATACATCTGGTAGATACCAAAGGCTTGTTCCATTCAGATGGTGCAAAGGCATCTACTGAGGCGGAAAGAATCGTTGATATTCTTTCTCAGTATCATATAAGCACGCTTATCTGTATTTTTAACTCATATATAACAAACAATGAGAAACACAGCAAGGAAGCAATAGATGAGCTTGTGAAAAATATCAACCGCAATATAGATATTTATTGTGTTTACACGCACTTGGACGATTATCTCAGGAATTACGCAAATAGTCACAGCCAGCCTGCGGAGCGCACAAGTCGATTTGGAGGCTGTTCCAATTCCACGTCAATAGATTGGGATAAAATGTACAACGCAGTTGCTGCGGAACAAAACGACTCGTTCAATGAAATAAACACAGCCATTAAAAGCAGTGGGCTCAAGCGGAAACCACAGTTGATAAAACGTTACGCCATAGGCCTTTCAATAGACCCAAACAATGGGGTGGATCAGTATCTTGGAAGTAAGGGCTATACATATGATGAAACCCTTCCTAAACTCTTTGCTGACATCAATGAACGTATGAGGGGTGCCGGAAAGAAATTTAAAATAAAAGGTGATTTGCCAGAAGCAGTCCGCTTGAAAGCAGAACAACCATTGCAAGGGCTTTCAATTTTATATCAAAATCTTCTGGAGTGCGAAAACACTTGCGATCAATTCAGACTCTATTCATCCACAGTAAGGGCCTCTGTTAATAAGTGGCGAAAGGCAGGAAATGTTCATAAGGCATCTGTGGCAACAAATAATCTGGGCTACAAAGCCATAACTACAACATTCGTACAGCAAATGAGGAATGCAGTCATGCCTCTCCTTAATGACATTCAATTCGATGCAAATTTTCTCACAACTACGTTCACAAATGAAGAAGCAGAGCGGTTCAAGAAAGCATTCATCGAGTACCTTAAGGAAGCGCAGACGTTTGGCAGAATATTTGCTGAGCAAGTCGGCAATGAATCTTATAGTTATGGCTATAAGCAAGAGGAAGGGTACAAGCTACAATACAAGCGCTTTTACGACATGCTGAGATTCACTCGACTAAGCTATTTCCCGTCTGATAAGAGTGTAAATACCGACAGCAAGCCTCTTTCCGTACCAAATAAGGAACCAGCCAAGACACTGAAGGAGATACTTGATCGTTCATTTAAGATTTGTCTTGAAAACTTTGTAGATACTAAATGCATAGTTACATACTAAAATTCAAAAGGGAAGCCCCGCTGGGAGCTTCCTTTTTTGCTGATACCATTAAAAGTTTTCGTCTCTTGTGAAACAACAAAAAAATGAGAAGATATTTCAACTTCCTTGTGGATTTCATTTTAATCCTACCTATAGGTACGATTAAAACTCGAAAATCTATTCACTGATATGCATAATAAGAAGCGACACCCTCTTTTCAGAGGATGCCGCTTCTTATCTTATTTCCCATCCCAGTACTTATCCACATACTTTTCGGCATCTTCCTGTACCAGCTCATACTGTTTCAGCACAAGTGAGATAGTCTGTTCTTTTGTTTGACCTAGTTCTCGGGCGATTAAAACAGCCCCTCTAACGCCCTCTTCAAAACCTTCGTCATGGATGCACTTTTCATCACGTTCACTAAAACTTGTAATACACAAAAGTTCCACCTCCGATTTGTTTTTTCTGAGAAATCTCTTTATTACAAAGCTTTCAGGCATTTCATCGATAGCTATATCCACAGCTTCTTTTATACCCATTTCTTTGCTTAGAGTTCTAACTTTTTCTACAAACCACGAATAGTTCATCAATGGTTTGCACGCATTAAGCAGTTCTTCGTTGTTGCCCATATTAATATTAAGCATTAAAACCGAAAGTTCTATATCCGACTCTTTTTCAAAGCTATCAGATAGTTTGAGAACTTTTCTTTCTTCCTGATAATCTGTTCCATTATAGAAACAAATACATTTTGGCGTGGGCAGTTTTAATCTTTTTCTTGAATACAGGCTCAACCCATTGTTTTCAATATACGCTGAAAAAAGCATTCCAGCATATATAAGAGCCCTGACCGGCATATTAGGATTGTACGTGGACTGTTGTTCGTACAAATTAATATATCCGCTGATCAAGAAAGATACATCGTTTTTTCTCTTCACATATATAACATCATCGATAGTAGTATATGTTATCTCATTTGGGTCTGTATAATTAGACCCATTTACCGCATTGAACAGCTCTAGCGTCCATTGCTTGTTTTTCTCATTGCCAAATATATAGCAGAACAGCTTATCTTTAACCTCTCGGTTCACGTTTGCAGTGTCCATTTAGGGAGCACTCCTTTCTATTATTATACCTCTTTGCAGAGGCTATTGTCAAGTCTATTTTTCCTCTGTTGCTGACCTCAACAAAAGAAAAAGGTCAACAAAAAAAGAGAGCATCTTATATTTAAGACACTCTCTATACTGAAGACATATTAACTTGTATTTACATTATATCACATCTGCCTACCTTTGTCAACTGCTAGATAAATGTGATTTCCGCATCTGGGGATGACACAAAGGCACTAGCTTCAATATTTTTTATCTTATCAGAGATATATATTTCTTTTATATTTTTGCAACCCGCAAAAATATTTCCTTCGATGTTTCTAGCTGATAGCCATTCGACCTTTGCTAGGCTCTTACAATGAGCAAAACATTTTTTGCAAACTATTGTTCCTTTGCTTAATGTTACAGAGGTTAAACCGCTCTTCTCAAAAGCACTTGTTCCAACTTTTTTGATACCCGAAAGAGCAAATTGCGTTAAATTCGAGCACACAGCAAAACAAAGGGCAGGAATCACGTCACATGTGCAATTCCATGTGACGGATCGTAGTCCGCTACATTCTTTAAATGCTCCCTCTTCAATATTTTTTATACTTTCTGATAACCAAACCTCTTGCAAGCCACTTTCCTTAAAAGCATATTTGCCAATTTTTTTGATACCCGAAAAATCAAAGTTGGTTAAATTCGAGCACACAGCAAAACAAAAGTTAGGAATCACATCACATGTACAATTCCATGTGACGGATCGTAGTCCGTTACATCTACTAAATGTTCCATCTTCGAGAATTTCTATGTTTTTTGGCAAGCAAACCTCTTGTAGACCACTTTCTACAAAGGCGTATTGTCCGACCTTTTTTATGCTTGAAAAATCAAAGTTGGTTAAATTTGGGCACATATAAAAACAAAGGGCAGGAATCACATCACATGTGCAATTCCATGTGACGGTTCTTAGTCCGCTACATTCTCTAAATGTTTCCTCTTCAACAACTTCTATATTTTCTGGTAAGCAAACCTCTTGCAAACCACTTTTCATGAATGCATATCTTTCAACCTTTTTTATTTCTGAAAAGTCAAAATGCTTTAAATTTGTGCATCCATAAAAACAATAGGCAGGAATTGCATTGCATTTGCAGTTCCATTTTACTGAAATAAGTTTGTCACAGTGAGAAAAGGCTTCGTCCTCTATTCTCCTTATATTGCCCCCTATTCTAATGTCTACAATAGAAGTAAGCCTAAAAGCCCGTGCTCCTATCGCAACCACAGGCATGCCGTCAATTGTTTCAGGTATAACAATTGACGTATCTGATACGCCTGCTTTCAAGCTAGTGATTATAATTTCTCCGCCATGCTCTGAATATTTGAAAATTTTATCCGTAGTTTTTCCTCCTTTTTTTGATTATGCAACAAAAAAAGAGACCAAAGCACTTAAGGTACTCGGAACTCTTTTTTGTTTGCTATGTGCTTATTATATCACACTATCCTAGCTTTGTCAACTTATACAAATGTGATTTCCGCATTTGGTGATGACTCAAAGGCATTAGCTTCAATATTTTTTACATTATCCGAGATGAATATTTCTTTTATATTTTTACAACTCTCAAAAATATCGCCTTTAATACTTCTTGCTGAAAGCCATTCGACTTTTTCCAGATTGCCACAATAAGCAAAGCAGCTTTTGCCAACTTCTGTTCCTTTGTTTAATGACACAGAAGTGAGACCGCTGCATGCAAAGGCTTCCTTCCTCAGCTTCTTTATATTTGAAAAGCAAAATTGTTTTAGAGCAGAGCAGTCATAAAAGCATTGTTCTGGAATCTCATTGAATTCACATTTCCAAACTACTTTTTTAAGCTGTGAACAATACGCAAAAGCACTATCAGATACATTTTCAATAATTTGGGGCAAATAGATCTCATTCAGGCCGCTATTAAAAAATGCGCTACCTTGAATATCTTTTATTCTTGAAAAATCAAATTGAGTCAGGGCAAAACATTCGGCAAAGCAATCCACCGGTATTTTGTCACAACTGCAGTCCCACACTACATTCTTTAGTTGTTCGCATCCTGCAAAAGAACCTACTGATACATTTTCTATGCTCTGAGGCAATTTAATTTTTTGCAAGCCACTTTCAGAAAAAGAACATAGGCCAAGTTCTTTTATATTAGAAAAATCAAATTGCGCCAAAGCCGAACAATTGGAAAAGCAATAATCGGATATTTTATCGCAATTGCAGTTCCAGATGACGTATTTTAGTTCTTTGCACTCAGAAAAGGCTTTTTCTCCTATTGCCTTTATATTTTTCCCGATTTCGATATCTGTAATTGAGTTTTCTTTAAAAGCTTCATCGGCTATTTCTGTTACGGGCATGTTATCTATTGAATCGGGAATCACAATAGAAGTATCGTGCACGCCTTTTCTTAACCCAGTTATTATTATTTCTTCGCCTTTCTTTCTGTATTCAAAAATGTTATTCAATGGTCCTTTCCTCCTTCTTTATAGATTATACAACAAAAAAAATTCAGAGCACATCATCATAATGTACTCTGAACTCTTATATATTTGTTTGCTATGTGTTCATTATACCACACCGACAAAACTTTGTCATGAACTATACAAAGGTGATTTCCGCATTATGGGAAGACGTAAAGGCGCTTACTTCAATATTTTTTACCTTATCAGAGATAAATATTTCTTTTATATTTTTACATTCCTTAAAAATATCTCCTTTAATGTTTCTGGCTGATAGCCATTCGATCTTTTTCAAATCGTTGCAATAAGCAAAACAGTTTTGATCAACTTCATTTTTTTTGTTTAATGTTACAGAGGTTAGACCGCTGCCCATAAAAGCACGTGCTTCAATTTTTTTGACGCCCGAAAAATCGAATTGCATTAAATTCGAGCACCCAAAAAAACAATCGGCGGGAATCACATCACATTGGCAGTGCCATGTGACGGATTGTAGTTTGCTACATCCGCTAAATGTTCCTTTATCGAGTATTTCTATTTTTTCTGTCAAGTAAACCTCTTGAAGTCCGCTTTTATAAAAAACATATTGTCCAATTTTTTTGATGCCCGAAAAATCGAATTGCGTTAAATTCGAACATTTATCAAAACAAAAGGTGGGAATCATATCACATTGGCAGTGCCATGTGACGGATTGTAGTTTGCTACATCCGCTAAATGTTCCTTCTTCGAGAACTTTTATGTTTTTTTGCAAGCAAACCTCTTGGAGTCCGCTTTTATAAAAAGCATATAGTCCAATTTTTTTGACGTTTGAAAAATCAAATTTTGTTAAATTCGAGCACTCAGAAAAACAAAAGGCAGGGACCACATCACATTTTTGGTTCCATGTGACAGATTTAAGTTTTTTACACATATAAAAGGCCTTTTCTCCTATTTTTCTTATATTTGCACCAATTTTAATGTCTGTAATAGAAGTAGATCTAAAAGCCTCTGGCTCTATCTCAACTACAGGTATGCCCTCAATTGTTTCAGGGATCTCAATAGCGGTTTCGACTGCGCCTTCTTGCAACCCGGTTATTGCTATTTCTTCGTTTATAATTTTGTATTTAAAAATATTATTCAAATATCCTAACCCCTTTCTTCAAATTATCTTTTCCCACAAAAAGTGGAGCTCCCTAAAGAGCACCACTTTTACATCACATTTGCACAAGCTGTTTGATGACGTTTTTCACATCATCAAGTATTTCTTTCGTTGTCCATTTGTGCCCATGAGGGTGGTAGTTTGCCTCATAATCGCCTGGATGCAGATAGTCCCAACCAATCCAATGGCCTTCTCTATAATTTCCACCGTTGCCCTTTAAAATTCCTCCTATTGAAATACAAGTTATGCCACCGTGACAGCAAACGCTTTCAATTTTCGGATCAAATTCGTCATAGATATAATATAGCTTATGGTCTTCTGGAATTTGAACATAGGCACAAGGATGAGTTCCAAATGAGACTATCGCATAATGATAGTTCTTATATGTTCCCTCTGCCAGTATTTCGTCTGGAAAGCTTCCAAAGCGTATTTTTTTGCATATCATTTCTTTCATGATTTTTTTCTCCTTTCAAAAAGAAAGTCCAAAGCACATCACAATGTACTCTGGACTTAGAACTAATATTTTATACGCTTATTATATCATTTATCGCTTGCTCTGTCAAGACCACCGGCTATATTTTGTATATCACATCAGACAATACTAAAGTATATTCTGTCTGCATTCAAAGTATTGCTAAGGAAAAGCAGCATTTCATATTCTGAAACCAAGAAAACAGGGGAGTCACCGTCTACATATCTGTCTCTTCCAAAAAGCTCATTGTGTTTTGCAAAAGGCTTAATAGTTTCATATTTTGAAAACTTATAATTAAAAGTCAAATTATAGCTAACGAGATTATACAAAAAACCAATTCTAAGCACATCTTCTGGAATTTCTCTGTAGTTAATTTCAAAATGGTCGTCGTTAAGAAACGTCATACTTATATCACCGACGGAAGGAAAGGCAATATGCGAATAGCCATAACCGTCTGAACATTTTTCAAAGATCTCTATACCTTTTTTCTTTTTCACAGCTTCCTGCAAAGGCATAGAACTGATTTCTTCCAATCTTTCTCCGTTTCTGTAGATATCATCATATCCAACTACATCAAAACAGTTCATTCCATTCATTACTCTGTACATTTTTCCTTTATATGCTGTCGGATAAGTATATCTCCAAAGAGGATCTCCGTCAGCGTCTACACAAGATTCAAGTATCAAGTGGTCCTCTGTGGACGACGATGTATGGGTCATCAAATCATATCCCTCATCAAGATTTACAAATGAGTCTTGATAAGAATATACATTTTTGTATTTTTTGTTGATAACCTCAAGAGCTTCCGCTTCGTTTTTTACAAGCCTTTTGCAAATTGCATTTCCATACAGGAAATCGACATATATCTTGTAGGGAAAAT
>ENA-OPCS01000005-OPCS01000005.1-human-gut-metagenome-genome-assembly--contig:-NODE-5-length-193823-cov-10.158365_pt1 | contig 193823 bp, 141 predicted proteins | sample MGYA00241256_ERZ501492 | MGnify/ENA primary metagenome ERZ501492 (study PRJEB25962, sample SAMEA2042512) | human gut metagenome | biome: human gut; feature: human-associated habitat; material: faeces... | reverse complement strand
AAGAAAATATAGACCTATACTACAAAAATAAGCCACGGATATTTGCAACTGTGCCTAAAAATACCCTTATGACATGGATGGTATGACGAACGGGGAGGGGATGCAAATTGTTATGTTATTATATGATGTTGACGGCTTTTCGGATGAAGAGCCGTTTATTTTTGTGTGATTATGGGGTGAGGAATGAGAAATGTGTCAGATGTGAGGGCGTGATGACGGGACATGATGCGCTGAAAAAAGACTAAAAATGTGAGGACTGATGGCGTCTGGCGGCATAAATGTATGATGAAAGATGAAATGGCGTATTGTAAGTAATCGTGGCTGTAAACTGCAATGTTTAAAGCTGTTTCTGCGAATGAGTGGGGATAGTGTTTTGATATCGCCGTCTTTTGTTTTAAATTGATATTTTAAGACGGCGTGAGGCGGCGGCCAGCCTTAAAATTTAATGAAATAATCTTTGTATTTTTAACCCATATTTTTTGCGACTTTTATTCTAAAATCCTATCTTTGTAAAGGCAGAGAGAAGGTTTGCGGCATGTTGTGGCGTCTTTGAGGCGACGGCCGGCAGCAACATTCTGCCATGCATCTAATAAGAAAAACATAAAGAAACTATACAATATTTTAATAATACTATGGCAAAGATAAAACAGATTGTGGAGTGCGTGCCCAACTTCAGCGAAGGACGCGACAAGAATGTTATAAAACAGATTACCGATGTGATTGAGGAAGCCGGCGGCGTAAAACTGCTCGATGTTGACCCGGGTGAGGCTACTAACCGCACGGTGGTTACTTTTGTTGGTGAGCCCGAGGCTGTTGTCGAGGCTGCTTTCAAGGCTGTTAAGAAGGCCGGTGAACTTATAGACATGCGCAAGCATCACGGTGCTCATCCGCGTATGGGCGCTACAGACGTGCTGCCGCTGGTGCCGGTAAGCGGAATAACTCTTGAAGAGTGTGCCGAGCTGGCAAGAAAACTGGCAAAGCGCATTGCCGACGAGCTGCAGATACCATGCTACTGCTATGAAGAGGCCGCTCTGAAACCTGAAAGACGCAATCTGGCCGTGTGCAGAGCCGGTGAGTATGAGGCGCTGCCGGAGAAGATGGGCGACGCCGACAAGGCTCCCGACTTCGGTGCAAGACCCTTTGACGAGGGCGTGGCACGCACGGGATGTACGGCTGTAGGAGCACGCGACTTCCTGATTGCCGTAAACTTTAACCTTAACACCACATCTACACGCAGGGCAAACGCAGTGGCCTTTGACGTGAGAGAGAAGGGAAGACCGGTGCGCGAAGGCAACCCGATAACAGGCAAGGTGAAGAAAGACGCAGACGGAAAGACGATAATGCAGCCCGGTACGCTGAAGTCGACAAAGGCCATAGGATGGTTTATCGAGGAATACGGCATCGCACAGGTGTCAATGAACATAACTAACATCAACGTTACGCCGCTGCATGTGGCATTCGACGAGGTGTGCCGCTGCGCTCAGAACAGAGGACTGAGAGTAACGGGAACAGAAATCGTAGGTCTTGTGCCAAAACGCTCTATTGTAGACGCCGGAAAGTATTTCCTTGAGAAACAGCACAGATCGACAGGCATTCCTGAAGAAGACATAATGAACATAGCCGTGAAGTCGATGGGACTCGACGACCTGCGTCCGTTTGTACCCGAGGAGAAGGTTGTGGAGATGCTGCTCGAGGCCGACCAGAAGAAGGCAAAGAGACTGACGGCGCTGACAGTGAAAGGATTTGCTGACGAGACAGCAAGAGAATCTCCTGCACCCGGCGGCGGATCAGTGGCTGCATACATGGGAGCACTGGGCGCTGCACTGGCAACGATGGTGGCTAACCTGTCGGCACACAAGCCCGGATGGGACGACCGCTGGAACGAGTTCAGCCAGTGGGCAGACAAGGGCATGGTGCTCGAGACAGAGCTGCTGCGCCTCGTTGACGACGACACAGAGGCCTTTAACCGCATAATGGCAGCCTTCGGAATGCCGAAAGGAACAGACGAAGAGAAGCAGCTGCGCTCAGAGGCTATACAGAAGGCAACACTGTTTGCTGCACAGGTGCCGCTGGAGACAATGAAGACATCGGCACAGGTGTTTGAACTGTGCAGGGCAATGGTAGAGACCGGCAACCCGAACAGCGTATCTGACGCAGGCGTTGGCGCACTGGCAGCAAGAGCAGCCGTGATGGGTGCCGGACTGAACGTCAAGATAAACGCTTCGTCGCTGAAAGACCAGGATGCAGCCAAGGCTCTGATAGGTGAGGCTGAGGCGCTGATGGCTGAGGCTACAAAGCAGGAGGCTGAGATAATGCAGATGGTTGAGCGGGTAATCAGCGGAAACTGATTGAGGCAAGACCGAGAGAAACATAACGAATAAACAACAGAAAAATCCTAAATATTATGACAAACGAGGAATTTAAGGCGGCGATACGTGCCGGCATACCAGACGTGCTGCCGGAGCCGCGTGAGTATGACAAAGAAGTGAACCATGCGCCAAAGCGTAAGGAGATACTTACAGAAGACGAAAAGAAGCTTGCACTGCGCAATGCCCTGAGATATTTCCCTAAGAAATTCCACAAGACACTTGCACCGGAGTTTGCTGCCGAGCTGCGCGACTACGGACGCATATATATGTACAGATTCAGACCTACATACGACATGTATGCACGCAGCATTGACGAGTATCCGCACAAGTCGGAACAGGCTGCTGCCATCATGCTCATGATACAGAACAACCTGAACCCGGCAGTGGCTCAGCATCCTCATGAGCTTATCGTATACGGAGGCAACGGTGCCGCATTCCAGAACTGGGCACAGTATCTGCTGACTATGAAGTATCTGAGCGAGATGACAGACGAGCAGACACTCGTGATGTATTCAGGTCATCCGCTGGGACTCTTCCCGTCGCACAAGAATGCTCCGAGAGTGGTTGTTACAAACGGTATGGTGATACCTAACTACTCAAAGCCAGACGACTGGGAGCGCATGAACGCACTTGGCGTCAGCCAGTATGGACAGATGACAGCCGGATCGTATATGTATATCGGTCCGCAGGGCATCGTTCACGGCACAACGATAACCGTGCTCAACGCTGCACGCATGCAGATGAAGAAAGAACCGGGCCGCAAGGACATACACGGCATGCTGTTCGTGTCGTCAGGTCTTGGCGGTATGTCAGGTGCACAGCCTAAGGCAGGAAACATTGCCGGAGTGGTCAGCGTTGTTGCCGAGATTAATCCTAAGGCTGCACAGAAACGCTATGATCAGGGCTGGGTGGACGAACTGCACTCTGACCTGAACGAACTGATACTGGCAATAAGAAAGGCCGTAGAGGAGCGCAAGACTGTGTCTATGGCATACGTGGGCAACGTGGTTGACCTGTGGGAGCGCCTGGCAGAAGAAAACATAAAGGTAGACCTTGGCAGCGACCAGACATCACTGCACAACCCGTGGGCAGGAGGATATTATCCTGTTGACATGACATTTGAGGAGTCGAAGCAGATGATGGCAGAGAATCCTGAACTGTTCCGTGAGCGTGTGCAGGCATCTCTGCGCAGGCAGGTTGCTGCAATCAACAAGCTGACAGAGCGCGGCATGTACTTCTTCGACTACGGAAACGCATTCCTGCTGCAGTCAGAGCGTGCTGGAGCCGACATCATGGCTGCCGACGGCAAGTTCAGATATCCTTCATACGTTCAGGACATCATGGGTCCGATGTTCTTCGACTACGGCTTCGGTCCGTTCAGATGGGTATGTACATCAGGCAAGCCCGAAGACCTGGCTGTAACCGACCGTCTGGCTGTAGAGGTGCTCGAGGAGATATGCAAGACAGCACCGGAGGAGATACAGCACCAGATGGAAGACAACATCCACTGGATAAAGGAGGCCGGCCGCAACCATCTCGTAGTAGGCTCACAGGCACGTATATTGTATGCCGACGCCGAAGGCCGCGCAAAGATAGCTCTGGCATTCAACGAGGCAATAAAGAAGGGCGAGATAACACGTCCGGTAGTGCTTGGCCGCGACCATCACGACGTATCAGGAACAGACTCTCCGTTCCGTGAGACAAGTAACATATACGACGGTTCGCAGTTCTGTGCCGACATGGCTGTTCAGAACGTTATAGGCGACTCGTTCAGAGGTGCCACATGGGTATCTATCCATAATGGTGGCGGAGTAGGCTGGGGAGAAGTTATCAACGGCGGCTTCGGCATGATGATAGACGGAGGCGAAGACAGCGCACGCCACATACGCGAAATGCTGTTCTGGGACGTAAACAACGGTATTGCACGCCGCAGCTGGGCACGCAACGAAGGCTCTATACACAGCATTGAGCGCGAAATGGCACGCACCCCGAACCTGAAGGTTACGATGCCTAACTTCGTGGATGATGAGATAATAGATAACGCAGTGAAGTAAATACGGTAGTTAAAGTAGTTAGAAGGAGTTAAAGTAGTTAAAGTCAAATGCCTTGAAGTAATTAAGTAAATAATTAAGGACTAAGAAACAATGTCCTGATTATGAAACAAGATTAGGCGTTAGTCAATTATGAATTATAATTTATAATTGTGTGTCCACAAGACATATGACTTTAACTCCTTTAACTACTCTAACTTCTTTAACTCCTAAACACACACACATAACTTTAAATTTAAATACACAATGATTCACCAAATATCAGCAGAACATCTCACGATTGAACGTATCGGTGAGATAATAGAAAAAGGTTATAAACTCGAACTTAGTGAAGACGCACGCAAGCGCATCGTACGCTGCCGTGAATATCTCGACAAGAAGATAGAAGAGACAGAGAAGCCTATCTATGGCGTAACAACAGGATTCGGCTCTCTCTGCAACGTGTCTATCGGCAACGACCAGCTTTCGCAGTTGCAGATAAACCTGATGATGTCGCATGCATGCGGCACAGGCGACCGCGTGCCTAACGATATAGTAAAGATAATGCTGCTGCTGAAGATACAGTCGCTGAGCTATGGATACTCAGGCTGCAAGCTTGATACCGTAGAGAGACTTGTCGACTTCTTCAACAACGATGTTTATCCTATTGTCTACATGCAAGGCTCACTTGGCGCATCCGGCGACCTTGTGCCTCTGGCACACCTCTGTCTGCCGCTCGTAGGACTCGGTGACGTAGAGTATAAGGGTAAGGTGATGACAGGAGCAGAGATGCTGAAGGAGAACGGATGGGAGCCGATACAGCTCGGATCTAAAGAAGGTCTGGCTCTGCTCAACGGAACACAGAACATGAGTTCGTTTGCCGTATGGGCATTGCTGCAGGGCGAACGCCTGAGCAAATGGGCTGACAAGATTGCTGCCATGTCGCTCGACGCATATTATGGACTGGTGTCTCCTTTCACAGACGCCGTACATCAGGTAAGACCTCACAAGGGTCAGATACAGACAGCCGCAAACATGAGGCAACTGCTTGAGGGCAGCGAGATAATAGAGAAGCCCAAATCGTATGTTCAGGACCCGTATTCGTTCCGCTGCATTCCGCAGGTTCATGGCGCAGCCAAGGACTCAATGGCATACGTTAAGTCAGTGATCGACACTGAAATCAACTCGGCAACAGACAACCCGACTGTATGTCCTGACGAAGACCTGATTATCTCAGCCGGAAACTTCCACGGAGAGCCTATCGCACTGCCAATGGACTTCCTTGCAATGGCACTGAGCGAACTGGCTAATATATCAGAAAGACGAATCTACAAGCTCGTGTCGGGCACAAGAGACTTGCCAAGCTTCCTCGTTGCAACTCCAGGCGTAAACAGCGGATTTATGATTACACAATATACAGCTGCGTCAATAGTAAGCCTTAACAAGAATCTGTGCTCGCCTGCATCAGTAGACAGCATACCTTCGAGCCAGGGTCAGGAAGACCATGTGAGCATGGGTGCCAACGCTGCAATAAAGCTCTATAAGGTGGTGCTCAACACGGAGCGTGTGCTGGCAATAGAGCTGTTTAATGCTGCTCAGGCTCTTGAGTTCAGACGTCCGCTGAAGTCGTCGCCTGTAATCGAGAAGCTGCATGATGAATACCGCAAGGTAGTGCCATTCATCGTGAACGACGAAGTGATGTATCCTCACATAAAGAACTCTATTGACTTCCTGAGAGAGCATGCCGAATAAGCATGACGCTAAGGAAAACGTAAAATAATCAAGCCGATGAGACTGCTTGTAAAGAATATAAAGACACTGGCCGGAATAGACCGGCACGGCAAGCTGAGGCTGCAGGGCAGCGAGATGCAGACGCTGGAGCAGATAAACGACGCCTATCTGACTGCCGAAGACGGACTGATAACCGGATTCGGCACGATGGACAGTCTGACGGATGCTGAAGCTGCTGCAGACACCGTTGTCGACGCCGAAGGCGGAACGCTGATGCCGTCATGGTGCGACCCGCATACCCACATAGTGTATGCGGGAAGTCGCGAGGGCGAGTTTGTCGACAAGATAAGAGGTCTGAGCTATGCCGAGATAGCCAAACGCGGCGGAGGCATACTCAACTCAGCCGACCTGCTGCACACCATGACAGAGGACCAGCTCTATGAGCAGGCCATGAGGCGTGTGCGCGAGGTGGTGATGAAGGGTACGGGCTGCGTTGAGATAAAGAGCGGCTACGGCCTTAACACCGAAGACGAGCTGAAGATGCTGCGCGTGATAAAGCGCATAAAGGAGACGGCACCTATAAAGGTGGTGTCTACCTTCCTTGGTGCGCATGCAGTAGGACGCCAGTACACCCAGGACGAATATGTACGTCTTGTTGTAGAGGAGATGATACCAGAGGTAGGGCGCGAGCATCTTGCCGACTATGTAGACGTGTTCTGCGACGAAGGCTTCTTTACCCCAGAAGAGACCGACCGCATACTTGAGGCCGGAGCAAAATGGGGAATGCTGCCCAAGATACATGCCGACGAACTGGCATCGTCGGGCGGTGTAGAGGTAGGCGTGAAGCGCAATGCCTTGTCTGTAGACCATCTGGAGAGCATGACCGAAGAGGAGATAGAGCTGCTGCGCGGCAGCGGCACTATGCCTACGGTGCTGCCCGGCACGTCGTTCTTCCTTAATCTGCCTTATGCACTGGCACGTAAGATGGTTGACGCCGGACTTGGCGTAGCCGTTGCCAGCGACTATAATCCCGGATCAACTCCGTCGGGCGACATGAAGTTTATTGTGTCTCTGGCATGCATCAAGCTGAGACTGCTGCCTGCAGAGGCCATCAATGCCGCCACGATAAACTCGGCTTATGCTATGGGGCTCAGCCGCGACTACGGTTCGATAGCCGTGGGCAAGGTGGCTAACTTCTTTATAACAGAGCCGATACCTTCGATTGACTACATCCCTTATGCCTACACGTCGCCTGTGATACGCCGCGTGTTTGCCCGAGGGCAGGAAATAGGCTTCTGACCACAGGCCGGCAAACAGCCTGCGGAAAGTATTAGATGTTAGTAATAAATATAGCTTTTGCGCAATCGCGGCATAAGGTGTTATGCCGCATTGCGCACTTTTTGTCTTATATGCAGCCATTGTTCGTGGCTGCTTTTATTTTGTCTCTTATTTAGCTTGTGCCGTTTGTGTAGTGTCGCCATATTGCATTTTGTAATGTGCGTGAGCAGAATGTGTCCCGATTATGTTAAGTAGAGTGTGCAAAATGCAAGCATACAAGTGCGTATATTTTAAAAATATTACTATGTTTTTAACAAAAATATTTTTATCTGTCAGGTTTTTTATTGTAATTTTGCGCCCTGAAAATCAAATGTAACTAGATTATTGGTGTCCTTCAAACCATTCCTGCATATCTTGACTTATTGTAACAATAGGACAACTGTGCCATGTCTGGTAAGAACGGGCATGTTAATTGCCTTAATACTTGCGTAAAGAAGGCTCATGGATGTTTGCAGGACAACGGTATAACTAGATTTATAATATGTAGCATGCCTTTTAGATAAAGAGCATCAAGGTGTTTAGTTAAGGTGAAAGATTAATTCTGATGAAATCGCTTAAACTGTTATTATTGCTGAGTATGTTGCCTCTTGCCGCGGCATTTGCCGGAGGCGACACGCTGAGATATAAGCTGGAGACGTCGGCCAATGTGTCTACGGGCGACTATGCCCCTATGTGGTTTACGGCCAACCGCTATGGCCTGTCGGGTGTAGAGCCGTGCAGCGGATATCTCAGAGCGGGTGTAGACTATGCCGGAATGTTTGGTGCCGACTGGCGTCTGGAGGCAGGACTCGACTTGGCCGGAGCCGTTAATCAGACTTCAGACTTTGTCGTTCAGCAGGCTTTTGTCGATGTGTCATGGCGCAATATAACGCTGAGCATAGGCAGCAAGGAGCGCGAAGCCTTTCCGCTGGACAAGAACATGAGGCTAAGCAGCGGCATGATGGTTGAAGGTCCGGGGGCACGTCCTGTGCCGCAGGTGCGTCTTGAGGTGAAGGAATATCAGAATCTGCCTTACACCAAAGGATGGGTGGCTGCCAAGTTTCATTTCGGCTACGGATGGCTGACAGACGGCGACTGGCGGTCGGACTTTGTAAAGCCAGGCGAGACGTTCACCAGAGGTGTGATATATCACAGCAAGTCGGCTATGCTTAGAGTGGGAAATCCAAAGAAGATACCAGTTACGATGGAAATCGGAATGATCGAGGCGGCGCAGTTTGGCGGAAGCAAGTGGCGCAAGAATGACGACGGAACCACAACGTGTGTGGCAAAGATGCCCGGCGGGATAAAAGAATATCTGAAGGCCATCATACCTATACAGGAGAGCACGCTGCAGAACGTGGAGGGCAACCATGTGGGAAGCTGGAACTTTGCGCTCAACTATACGGCGCCGACATGGAAGCTGAGATGCTATTACGAGCATTATTTCGATGACCACTCGCAGCTAACGTGGCAGTATGGACGCTGGAAAGACGGACATATAGGCGTGGAACTAACGTTGCCGGAGAATCCTTTTGTGTCAACTCTGCTGTGGGAAGGGCTGTGCACAACCGATCAGACCGGACCGCTGCTTTATGACGGTGTTGGCGGTTCGTTTCATGAGATACAGATGAGCGGCGGCGACAACTACTATAACCACGACTACAACTGGCAACACTGGGGTATGGGAATGGGCCATCCGTTTCTGCCCGGACCAATATATAATGCCGACGGAACCAATATGTTCAGGAGCAACCGCGTAAAGGCCCACCATATAGGCATTGGCGGCAATCCGTCTGACGAGTGGTCGTATCGCCTGCTGCTGTCGTACATGCGCCATTGGGGAACATACAAAGTGCCGCTCGACCGCATGATGCGTCATGGAAGCACGCTGGCAGAAGTGGCATACAGTCCGCGCAAGGCTGCGGGATGGAACTTCAGACTGGCCTGCGGATACGACAAGGGCAGCTATATAGGCGACAGCATGGGCTGCATGATAACAATAACCAAAACAGGAGTTTTATGGTCAAGATAATAGGATGGATCGTTGCTGCCGTCATGGCTCTGGCTATGTCGGGCTGCGACTTTAAGGAGCCTGTAAACAGCGATATAGAAGGATTCTGGAAACTGGAACGCTTTGAGACGAGGGCCGACGGACGCATGCACGAGTGTACGCGCCTTTATTACAGCATAACGAGATACGTGGTTGAGGTGTCCGAGAAGCAGGGTCCCAACGGTTACGGCACATACATAGGCCGCTTCGGCTATGAGGACGGAGAGACAAAGGTGGTGATGAAAGACTTTAAGCAGAGGGCTGCTACGAGCGACAACGGTGTTGACGCTACCGTGGAAGACCTGCTGCCGTTCGGAATCAATTCTACTGAGACAACCTTTGATGTGGTGGTTGCCGACGGCGACAATCTTGTATTGCGCTCAGATTATGCCACGCTGCAGCTCACGCGCTTCTGATTTGTCTTGAAACAGACGTCACGGTTCAGATGCATTGTTGATTTATATCTGATGCGTTGTCGTCAGTATTCCCCTTTATGCCAGCCTTTTTATGGCATTATTTAGTGTATAGCGGCCCATGTCCGTCTTTCCGTTTGCCGTATTTATTGTTGCCGCTGAAGATTGCCGTGTGATATAAATACGCTCTTTTGCTTTCAAATAAACTTAAATACGGCCGTATGTCGCAGTATTGTGTCATTGATGGGTGTCTGTACCGGTTCAAAATGACACCACGCGATACATTTGTTTGTTACAATTTAACCCAAATCGGTCATTAGACCGCATATTACTTTACCAGTTTTGTGCATTGATGCTTTCAGCCGGTCTTTTTGTTTCTATTAGCGTCTTTTAGTCAGATTTTTCTTGACATAGCCCGTTATGACTGCGAAAAATCTAACGAAAATCCGCTCAATATAGAGCAAAAATCCCGACCGAATCCTAATGACTGATTTGGGTTAAAAGACCTTTATTATTTTGTTATATTCCCAACTTGCATTATCTTTGCACAAAAATATGCAGCGTTACGGCGGCTAAAGCCCGTTTATATGTCGTGTGTACTGTTGCCGTTGCGTAACGAAACCGTGTAAATTTAATGAGCAGACGTTTATATCCTATTCTGAATTTTATAAGTCACAACAAATATTGGATTGTGATAATTTTCGGTGTTCTCATTGTCGGGTTCCTCGATGAGAACAGCCTGCTGAAGCATGTGCGCAATAGAATACTCGTGAGCGAGCTGAAGGAGCAGATTGATGCCTACAACATGCAGTATGAGCAGGACGAACAGAAGATAAAGGAACTGAAGCGCAACCCCAAGGCCATCACAAAGATAGCTCGCGAGAACTACTTTATGAAAGCCGACGACGAGGATATATTCGTGCTTAGTGATGACCAAAAACCAGTAACAGATAACGATGAAACAGCTAAATAAACTGCAGACTATTGTTCTGCTTTCGGGTGCGGTGCTCATGGTGGCCGGTGCCGGACTTTATGTCTTTGGCACGATGCTCATGGCTTCGTGGATATTTCTTGTGGGTGCCTTGTGCTTTGCTTCTATGCAGATGATGCAGACCTACAGCGGCAACAACTTCACCATCAGGCGTCTGCGCCGTATCATGGTTACGGGCGACGTGCTGTTTATTCTTTCGGCACTGCTGATGGTCGAAAACTCTTATGGCCTGCTGCTGCCCTTGTTCCTCAAGCTTTCGCCCGACGGATACTTCAATTACGTCACTTATGTTCACAACAACTGGGTGCTCCTGCTCCTCGTTGCTGCCATGCTTGAGATTTATACAACTCACAGAATATCAGGCGAGCTGGCTAAAGAGGCAAAAAAACTCTAAAAGTCAGTGTATTTATTTTAAATTGCATGAAAAATTTTTCTTACATCGATAATACGTTGTAATTTTGTGCTAATATTACAAAATAAGGTTATGGTTAAGACTCTTTTAACTCTTCTGGGGGCTTTTGCCGTGTTTACGTCGTGTGTAAACTCTTACAACATTCAAGGTTCATCTAATGTTCCTACGTTAGACGGCCGTATGCTGTTTCTTAAGGTTTATGAAGGCGACGACCTGAAGAATATCGACTCTTGCGACATCGTTCACGGACAGTTTCATTTTTCGGGGGCGCTCGATTCTACGCGTATAGCAACTCTCTTCATGGACGATGAGAGTCTTATGCCGGTGGTGCTCGAGAGCGGCGAAATACAGATAAAGATAGACAACACGCAGCAGAAGGTGAGCGGAACGCCGCTTAACGACAAGCTGTTTAAGTTTATCGAGAAGTACAACCAGCTGGAGAGCGAGGTAGGCGAACTGGGCCACCTGCAGAGTCAGGCCATAATGGACGGACACGACATCAACGAGGTGAACGCAAAGCTGTCGCAGAAGGCTGCACAGATTGTTGAGAAGGAAGACAAGCTCGTAACGTCGTTCATCGTTGAGAATTTCGACAACGTGCTGGGTCCGGGCGTGTTCTTCATGATTACAGCCGGCCACAGATATCCCGAGCTTTCACCCTGGATTGAGGATATAATGAGCAAGGCAACTGACAACTTCAAGAACGATCCTTACGTGCGCGACTATTACCGCAAGGCACAGCAGAACCAGGCTATAATGAACGGTACGGCAATGCCCGACGGAACAGACGACCCGACGCTGGCGCCTCCTACGCCCAACGAACTGGCACAGCCGGGATCAGAAGACTCTCTGAGCGAGGCTGTTGAAGGAGCAGAGTGACAAGGGAGTCAGGCTTAACCGCAAAAAAGGAACATATACAGGGGCTTTAAAAGATATTATGAGATTATTGATAAAAGACGCCACGCTGGTCAACGAGGGAAAGTCGTTCCGTGGCTCGGTTGTCTTGGAGAATGGTTTGATATCAGACATTCTCCAAGACAATTTTATTTCTGGCAGTGAACATTTTGATAAGGTGGTTGATGCTTCGGGGTGCTACGTGCTTCCGGGCGTTATCGACGACCATGTGCATTTTCGTGAGCCAGGCCTTACGGCAAAGGCCGACATAAGTTCTGAGAGCCGTGCTGCGGCCTATGGCGGTGTTACGTCTTATTTCGACATGCCTAACACCGTGCCGCAGACCACTACGCTTGAGGCTCTCGAAAAGAAGCGCTCATTGGCGGCGGCAAAGAGCCACGTCAACTATTCGTTCTTCTTCGGTGCAACCAACGACAATGTTGACCTGTTCAGCCGGCTCGACGTTCATCGTGTGCCCGGCATAAAGCTGTTTATGGGCTCGTCAACGGGCAACATGCTCGTGGATCGCCGTGAGGCTCTCGAACGCATATTCAGCGAAGCCCGTGTCCCCGTCATGACACATTGTGAGGACACCGGCATAATCAATGCCAACATGGCTGCTGCAAAGGCTGCTCACGGCGACGATCCCGACGTGGCCCTGCATCCGCAGATACGCAGTGAGGAGGCTTGCTATAAGTCTACAGAGCTTGCCGTAAGCATGGCGCGCAAGCATGGTGCGCGTCTTCATGTGGCTCATCTTACAACGGCTCGCGAGCTGCAGCTGTTTGAGCCGTGGCACGATGCCATGCCTGATATAACGGCTGAGGCTGTGGTTGCCCATCTGTTTTTCTCTGACGCCGACTATGCCACGCTTGGCACAAGGATAAAGTGCAACCCGGCTGTAAAGACACTTGCCGACCGCGACGCTCTGAGGCGTGCGCTCTCCGACGGCCGCATATCAGTAATAGGCACCGACCATGCCCCCCATCAGTGGGCCGACAAGCAGGGCGGATGCGCCCGTGCAGCCTCAGGCATGCCCATGATACAGTTCTCGCTCGTGTCCATGCTCGAGCTTGTAGATAATAAGGTTATGCCGATAGAACGGCTCGTAGAGCTTATGTGCCACAATCCCGCACGCCTTTTTGATGTGCGAGGGCGCGGTTTTCTCCGCAAGGGCTATAAGGCCGATGTCGTTGTTGTGCGCCCCGGCAGTCCGTGGACGGTTACGAAAGACGTCATACAGAGCAAGTGCGGATGGAGCCCTATGGAGGGACATACGTTCAACTGGCGCGTGGTTCACACGTTCTGCAACGGCGTGCATGTCTACGACGACGGACGTTTCCTCGACTCTTGCCGTGGTGAGGAGATAGCCTTCAGATAAGGGGCTGTAGTTGATGTTTAGTTAAAAATTAATCTTCTGAAAAAATGATTGCAAGGATATTCGTGCTTTTGGTGTTGATGATAATCCTGTCTGACATCTACATCGACAGAAGACTGCTGCGCCGTAAGACCAGGTATTTGTGGTGGCAGCGCCTGTTGTGGTGGACTCCGGGGATCATTCTCTTTGTCTATACGCTGGTGCTTACGTTCTCGCGCGACTTTGCGCCCGAGCGCATCGAGTTGCTCAACGTTTATCTGTTTCTTTTCGGTGTGCTGGCCATCCCCAAGTTTATCTTCGCCGTATGCTCGTTGCTCGGCTGGGGACATTGCCGCTATCATCACACAAAGAACAACTGGGGCAACCTTGTCGGACTGCTGCTGGCCATAGGTCAGATATATATCGTGGTCTACGGCAGCACCATAGGCTTCCGGAAGCTAGACATACGCCATGAAGACTTTTATTCTGCCGACCTGCCTCAGGCCTTCGACGGCTATCGCATAGTGCAGTTTAGCGATGCCCATCTCGGCACTTACCGCGGAAAGGACAAGAAGGTGTTTGAGCGTATTGTCGACAGCATCAACGCTCAGAAGGCCGACATGATAGTGTTTACGGGCGATTTGCAGAATATGTCGCCCGAGGAACTTTACGAGTTTATTCCGCTTCTGAGCAGCCTTAGCGCCAAGGACGGTGTTTATTCTGTTCTCGGCAATCACGACTATTCTGACTATATCAAGGCCGACGACGTTGTTAAGGTGGCCAATGAGCGTGAGATTATCAGTCGTGAGCGTGAATTTGGCTGGACGCTATTGCTCAACGAGAACAAGACCGTTAAGCGCGGCAACGACTCGATAATTGTTGCAGGCGTTGAGAACGACGGCCGTGGCGGTGAGCCAAAGCGTACAGACCTTAAGAGGGCGATGGCCGGAGTAGACAGTTCAAACTTTGTGCTTATGCTTGCTCACGATCCGCGTCTGTGGCGCAAGGAAATCCTGCCTGACAGCAAGGCGCAGCTTACTTTGAGCGGTCACACTCACGCCATGCAGTTCAGCGTCTTCGGCATGTCGCCGGCCAGACTGATGTATAGAGAGTGGGGCGGTCTGTATCATGAAGGCAACCGTGCCATCAACGTGTCTGTAGGCACCGGCGGCTTCATCCCCTTCCGCTTCGGAGCAAGCCACGAGATATCGGTTATTACGCTGCACAGGAAGGGGCTTAAGTGAAGAGCTGGCGCAAAAGTGCAAATAAAAATGAAAAATTAAAAGTGAAAAAACAAAGTTCGACTTTAGTCAATCCAATTGCATTGTTGGGTATTGTCATTTGGAGTTAAAGGAGTTAGAGTAGTTATCGCCAACGGAATTGGCTAGTAGTTAGAGTCAAATGCTTTGTTGATTCGCACTACGTTGCTATTGTGCCGGCGGATCTGCGCTCCGCCGGAATCGAATATAAGAAACGAAGTTCAGCGCAGCTAATTTCCTGATCCGCTTAAAATACCGCTAATTTAAATGAAAAACGAAAAGCTAAAAATCCAATACCAATGTTAGCGTAAAATTGTGATATAATGTGAAAAAGGAAGTTAGCGGATTGAAAATTGGCTAACGCTGAACTCTGTTTCTTATACTTCTTACCGGCGGATTAATTTCATTGATTGTCGGCTGCTCTCGGCATAACCAAATGAGATTTGCTTCTGCTCTCACTTGCACGACAATTGAAAATTCCCCGGAACATTACCAAACGTAGTGCGTCTTAATTTTTAGCGGATTAAATAAATCCTTATATTCAATTCCGGCGGAGCGCAGATCCGCCGGCACAATAGCAACGTGGTGCGTCTTACGAACGTGAAAAGTTAAAAGTGAAAAACGAAAAATCCAAATGTATTGTGGTTTCTACTTGTAAGCAATACGTTTGCATTTGGATTTTTCACTCTTCACTCTTAGTTCTTCACTTAAATATGCTCCTAGCCAACTCCGTTGGCGATAACTCCTCTAACTACTTTAACTACTTAAAACGAATCTACTGATTCGGATTCTTCACATACCCCTGATATTTCGGAGTTAGGCCGGCCATAATCTCCTTATAGCTTATGTCCATGCGCTTGCTTATGTCTTCGGCACCCTGTCCTTCGGGATATATCGGCTTATGGATAGTCAGTGTCAGCGGATGCCATTTCACCCAAAACCATTTGTTTGTCCTTGGCAGCACGTCGAAAGAGCCGTTGATGGTCAGCGGCACTACGGGCAGCTGAAGCTCGTCGGCAAGCATGAAGGCGCCACGCTTAAACGTACCCATATGCCCTGTAAACGTGCGCGAGCCTTCGGGGAACACCACCACGCTCATTCCGTCTTTCAGCGTGTGGCGTGCCTTGTCGTATGTCTCCTTTACCTTGCTCGGGCCGCGCTTGTCTACAAATATCTGGTGAGACATCTCGCAGGCAAAGCCAACGAGAGGAATCTTGCGCAGCTGGTGCTTCATCATCCATTTGAAGTTGCGTCCCAGATGACCGAATATCAGAAATATGTCGAACGAGCCCTGATGGTTGCTCACAAACACATACGACTCGTTGTGCTTCAGGTTCTCGCGTCCCACAACCTTTACCGGCAGAAACAGCACCTTGAGTATGGCTGCTGCCCACAGCTTAGGCGGATAGTAGCCCCAGAAGTGACCGTTGCCAAGCACGCAGCCCACGCTCGTGGTGAGCGACGTAAGTATGGTGAGCACGAGTATTATCGGCAGCGCGATGCATATTTGATATATTCGGTAGATGTATCTCATTGTTAGTTGTTTTTATCGTTTTTTCGTTAGAATAATATTTGCGGTTAACCTGTCTGTGATGCCTGCTGCATCAGTGGCAGCCTAGTCTGCCTCGGTGAGCGTTGTCGTGTCTGATAAGCCGGGGCGCTCTTTCCCCTTGCTCGTCTTCTGATATTGCGCGGCTTGCGCTTTATGGCTGTATCGCCTTGCGTCCGTACAGGCCGTTTTTGCGCAGCAGCGTTGTTGTGGTTATGGTGTTGCAGCAGGGCAGCGGCCCTGCTGCATGTCCCTTCCTGCTGTCAGTCTTTAATCTTGGGATACTTGCGTGTCCATCCGTCCCAGCGCAGACGCATCACGCCGAAGAAAGCCTCGCCGAATATGCCGCCGCTCATCTTCGACACGCCTTCACGTCTGTTGACGAATATCACAGGCACTTCCTTAATCTTGAAGCCTATCTTGTATGCCGTAAACTTCATCTCTATCTGGAAGCCGTAGCCCTTGAAGCGTATCTTGTCCAGCTCAATGGTCTCGAGCACGCGGCGCTTGTAGCACTTAAATCCCGCAGTGGTGTCATGCACCTTGAAGCCCGTCACCATGCGCACATACTTAGATGCAAAATAGCTCATCAGCACTCGTCCTATAGGCCAGTTCACCACGTTCACTCCGCTCACGTAGCGCGAGCCTATGGCAACGTCGTAGCCCTCGTCGTGACATGCCGAATAGAGGCGCGGCAGGTCGTTGGGGTCGTGACTGAAGTCGGCGTCCATCTCGAATATATAGTCATATCCGTGCTCCAGGGCCCATTTAAAGCCCGTTATGTATGCCGTGCCTAGGCCCAGTTTGCCGCTGCGCTCAATGATAAACAGACGGTCGGCAAACTCGCTCTCCATCAGTCGGTGAACTATAGCCGCGGTGCCGTCGGGCGAGCCGTCGTCTATTACGAGAATATTAAAACATTTTTCAAGCGAGAACACCGCCCTTATAATCTTCTCGATGTTCTCTTTCTCGTTATACGTAGGTATAATGACTATGCTGTCGCTTTTGTTCATGTCCTGAATGTCTTTTGTTTATGCGTGCTATATATGTCTTGTCTCCCTCCGGCTGGCGTCGTCATGGAGCCTTCAACGTTGTTGTCTTCTTCTTCAGATAAAGCAGCTCTCAGTCGTGTCCGTGCGTCCTGTCTCCCCGGTCAGTCCTGTCTGCCGCTTATCTTATTGCAGAGATAATGCAAATCGAGAGCAGAATCATCAAGTCTTGCTTGAATGTTATGCCTAGATGCCGCTTATCTTATGCAAAGATAATGCAAACCGCGAGCAGAATCATCAAGCTTGCTTGTATGTTATGCCGAGATGCAGCTTATCTTATTGCAGAGATAATGCAAACCGAGAGCAGAATCATCAAGTCTTGCTTGAATGTTATGCCGAGATGCAGCTTATCTTATGCAAAGATAATGCAAATTGGCATAACTACAAAATAAAAATTTGCCAACGGAGCCATTATTTTTCGTCCTTGCCTTTTAAAATGACGTTTTTCAGTCAATTTGCTTTATTACATCACGTTTTGCGTAACATTATTTATGACTTTTTTATCAATTGCAATACCATGAACCATAGTCGCCCCGTCGTCCGTAACATTGACATGAGCGTCACTTCTTATCCCCAATCGCCCGATTAATATTTGTCAGCTCTCCAGTCCGCTCGCCTTTTCATGTCCATACATTCGCATCATAAAAACAGTTCCGAAAAATCGTAAGCATTTGCGTTGTTTTATGTTTTAAATTGAAAGATTGTGTCTTTGTATGTGGCTTCTTGTTAAGCAAGTTCAATGCATTTACTTCTAAACTGTTAATGGCTGAGTTTTGCCTCGTAACTCGGCCACTTTTGCATCAAAAGTCATAGGTTTTTTATGCGTAAGTCATAGGTTTGTTTTTGGGAAATAATAAGGTGGATAGTTCAGAAGACGGAGAAACACAGCTTGAGGTCAGAATAGACCAAGATACGGTATGGCTGAATGCTTATCAGATAGCCGAACTGTTTGGGCGCGATTCAAAAACAATCCGTAAGCATATAGCCAATGCCATAAAAGAAGAACTAGCTGGCGAAGTGGTTGTCGCAAATTTTGCGACAACCACAGAACATGGTGCGATAAAAGGTAAAAGCCAGACACATGATGTACGTTTCTATAACCTTGATGTCATCATTTCTGTCGGTTATCGGGTCAAATCAAAAAAAGGTGTGGACTTTCGCCGATGGGCAAACAAAGTGCTGAAAGAATATTTAATTAAAGGTTATGCCGTCAATAAAGCTCTGACAGAACAACGCTATACGGAGCTGAAGCAGCTTGTTACCTTATTGGGCAGAGTATAGCTGCAACACTCTTCTTATGGTTTATGGCAGGTAACGGCATTCTCTATAATCCTGACGGCACGAAGCGCATTGCCGATAACACTCTTGTTGCCCTTACGCTGATGATAGCCGAGAGCCGCACGGAAGAAAAAGACGTGATGGTGAAAGTAGTTGTAAACCTGATAAACAAGAACAATTATGAGTAAGACAAACTACAAGCGCTTGGGCGGATTATATCCGCGAAGTGGAGAATAAGAACAACACGCATTTTTTGCGTATTGATAGAGTGAAACCTCCTTTTATTCTTTAGATGTCATCATCTCAAAATGTTTTCGCGTGAAAAGCCAGCACGTTATGCAAATTTCGCATTTAGGCAAATAAGGTGCCGGCAAAGATAATATTTATTGTTACGATGAATTGTACATTACAATAAAATTGAACTATTAGGGTTTATCTATGTATCCTATTTTTTTATAGTGCTTGTATTTATTCTATAAGATGGATTGAAGTTGCTGCTGATATTGCATTTTTTTATTAATAAGTGGGGCTTTCTCGAAGATATTTGTTAAATTTGCAGTATAATCTAAATCTTTAATTCTGCGTTACTAGATTCTTTCCTGCAATGGAAAATTCATTCAACTAAATCTGATTTGTTGAGTATAAGGTTACGTGAGTTTTATTTGATATCTAAACATGGGGACTAATTTCTTCACTAATGAAAAAGAGAATACACTTCTTGAAAAAATAGAGGGTGTGTTTAAATATAAGAAAGTGTATTTTTTTGATGCGCTTGTAGGTTATTTTAGAGCTTCCGGATATTTCAGAATCCGTAAGTTTATTCAGCAAACACCACATATTAGGATTTTGGTGGGTATAAATGTTGATAAGTTAACGTATCAGGCAAATCAGCAGGGATTGTTATTTAATCCGAATGAAGAACAGTCGCAGGAAGAATTCTTTAATGATATAAAAAAGAATATTCAAGAAGCTAAGTATGATAAGGATGTTGAGGATGGTATGTATCAATTCATTGAAGACATAACTTCAGGGAGAATAGAAATGCGTATTCATCCAAAGCAGAACATCCATGCTAAGATATATATATTCCGTGAGGAGGTTTATCACCCTCACGGCTATGGTTCAGTTATCACTGGTTCTAGCAATCTTACAGAGGCTGGACTAGAGAAAAATTTTGAATTTAACGTAGAACTCAGATATGATGATGATATTAAATTTGCTACGGAAACATTTGAAAAATTGTGGGCAGAATCTGTTGCAATAGATATAAAGCATATCGAGCAGATAAAGGAAGAGTCATACCTTAATACAAATTTCACCCCATACGAGGTTTATCTGAAATTTCTGTTAGAATATTTCGGTAAAAGTATAGACTTTGATCCCAACTCTGTATCCGATTTGCCTAAGGGTTATAAAAAACTATCTTATCAGATTGATGCCGTGAATGACGGATATTCAAAGATGATGAAACACAATGGTTTTTTCCTTTCTGATGTAGTTGGATTAGGAAAAACTATTGTTTCTGCACTTATAGCGAAGAAATTTTTCTTTGCGAACGGTTTTCCAATGCATCGTTCCCATACATTGGTTATTGTTCCGCCTGCGATGAAGGAAGGATGGGAAAGAACATTGGCTGAATTTAAACTTGATAATTATACTATTGTTACAAACGGGAGTTTGCATAAATTGAAAAATCCGTCATTATACGATTTGATAATTGTAGACGAAGCCCACAAGTTTAGAAGTGATACAGCCTCAATGTATAATGAATTGCAGAAATTATGTAAGACTAAAACACAATATGCTGATGGTAGTCTGCATGACAAGAAGGTTATACTTGTATCTGCAACTCCATTAAATAATAAGCCTGAAGATATCGCAAACTTGGTTTATCTGTTTCAGGATTCTAAAGACAGCACCTTGGAAGAAGGAAATTTGCAGCGTTTCTTCCGTGAGCAGATTGATAAATATAAGAAACTAAAGAAACAAAAAGATATTGATGTTATATCTAATGGCATAAAAGCAATTTATGAAAAGATTCGAATTAAGGTTGTTGAGCCGTTAACAGTGCGCCGTACACGCACAGACTTGATGGAAAATGATGCATACAGAAAGGATTTAGAAGAACAAAATGTTCATTTCCCTGATGTTATGCCTCCCCATAAGATGTATTATCAATTAGATGAAGTACTTGATAAATTGTATGATGATACTATTAGGTCTTTGGGCGGTAATGGAGAAAATGCCTTAAAATACTATCGGTATCAGGCTATAAAATATCTCAGGCCGAAAAAGAAAGCTAAATACAATAAGGCTGATATGATATCTGTTCAATTGGCAACTATTATGAAAACACTTCTTGTCAAACGAATAGATAGTAGTTTTTATGCTTTTAAGCAGTCTTTGAGAAGGTATTATCAGGCAAATAAAATTATGCTTGATATGTTTGAAAAAGGAGTAATATACATTGCCCCCAACTTGAATGTTAATGAACTGTTGAGTGAAGGAAAAGAAGACGAACTGATAGAGCAGATAGAAGAAGCACAATATACAGATCCGACCATAGAAGTTTGTACACCAGATGATTTTGTGGATGGCTTTAAAGAAGGATTGGAAGATGATGGACGGATATTGAAAGATTTGGTAGACGCATGGGACAAAATAACATACGATCCTAAGTTGGAGGCTTTTATCAACAAATATCTGAAAAATGAACTTTTTGATAAGTCCATCAATCAGGAAGGCAAGCTTGTCATCTTTTCAGAAAGTAAAGAGACAACCAAATATTTGTCTGATGCATTGAAAGCAAACGGATACAATCGTATCTTGACTGTTCAGAGTGATAACAGGAACGATAAGATGCCTGTTCTTGAAGCTAATTTCGATGCCAATTATAAAGGGGAAAAGAAGAACGATTATAATATTGTCATTTCTACGGAGGTGCTGGCAGAGGGTGTAAATTTGCATCGTGCAAATGTAATAGTCAATTACGATACGCCTTGGAACTCTACTAGGTTGATGCAACGAATCGGACGTGTAAACCGTATAGGAAGTACTGCAAAAGAAGTGCACATATTCAACTTTTTCCCAACAACTAATGTTAATAATGATATAGAGTTGGAGAAGAAAGCCAAGATGAAACTTTTTGCCTTTCATGCTGCACTCGGCGAAGATAGTCAGATTTATTCTACAGACGAAAATCCTGAAAGTTTTGGATTGTTTGACAAGAATGTCGATGAAGAACGGGATGAAAAATTACGCTATCTTATGTGGTTAAGGAAGTTGAAAGAAGATGATCCTGATTTAATAAAACGGATAAATAAGATGCCTTTAAGAGCCCGTGTTGGCAGAAAGAGCAAACTTATCCCTATGAGTACTATCACGTTTATTCGCAATAAACGAAGGGATGCCTTTACTTTCGTCCGTGAAGACGGAAGCATTGAGGAACTCACATTCCTTGAAGCTGTGAAAGAATTTGAGGCAAGGGTGGACGAGAAAGCTATTCCTTTGCATGACAAACATCATGAACAAGTGGCAAAAGCTATAGAAGTTTTTTCAGAAAAAGAAGAAGCGGCTAAGGCTGCCACCAAGAAAGTGGTTAACAATCAAGGACCGAATGAGAAGAAAGCATTGGCTTATCTTGACGGCTTTGTGAGTGTTCCTAACATAACCGATGAAGAGGTTGTTTTGATAAGAAAGGCTCAACGTGCAATCTCAACTGGAAAATTCCAGCAGTTGCAGCGTGATATAAATAAGTTGCAAAGTGCAACAAAGAAAACACCGGTTAAAATAGTTGTATTGTTGGAAAAACTCATGAAGATCATTACATCTTATCCTATTGAGCATATTGAACTGAACACTCATGGTGCTCAGGCTGTAAATAACATGAAAGTGAAAAAAGATTTAATGCCGGAAATAATAATTTCTGAGAGTTTTGCAATATGATTTTTTTACTTCATAAAATATTAGAAATAAGAAATAAAATAACAATTCAACAGATGACAATATTAAATGAATAAGATGATATAAATCTGTTTGAATAAAAACTTGAAATATAAATAATTATGGATAAATCGAAGCTTAAAAATATACTATCTTCTGTATTTGACTTTGAACAATGGAAGAACATATTGACTGAAATGTTCCCAAAAGTTGAATACTTTACTCAAATCAATCAAATTTCCCATGATTTGGTTAAAGAGGGAGGTCAGACTGGTATGATTCGTCTTGATGACGGACGTTCGTTGGCTATTTATGTATTTGAGGTAAAAGATAACGTGCTTATTGAACGTAATCGTAAAGGATTGCGTGACATAGCGGCTAAGACCATTGATCAGTCAATCATTCATGGTGCTTTAGCTTTCTATTATTCTAAAAATGTTCCTGACTATCGTTTGACTTTCATTGCAAAGCAGACATCGTTCAACGAATACGGAGAACTTGTAAAATCTGAAACAGCCCCTAAAAGATACACGTTCCTTTTAGGTAAAAACGAGCCATGCAGGACAGCTGCAGACCGTCTGTATGAGTTGGTTTCTAAAAGGAAAAACAGTTCAATCTATTTGGCGGACGTGACAGAAGCATTCTCTGTTGAGCGATTGAACAAAGAATTCTTTGCCGGATACAAGGCACAGTATAACAAGTTCCTGCAACAACTTTCTGATACTAAACCTAATCGTGATTATGTCAAGAAACTGCTTGGGCGTATAGTGTTCTTACAGTTCCTTCAGAAAAAAGGTTGGATGGGTGTTCCTGCCTCAAGGCCGGATTGGACAGGTGGTGATAAAAATTATCTTGCTCATTTAATTGAACACTATGAAGGACACAATCGTCTGCTTACAGAAGTTCTTGAATATTTATTTTTCAACACATTGAATGAAAAAAGGAATGGTGATATTGCGGATAAACGGTTGGGTGACAATATCAAGATTCCATACCTAAATGGTGGCTTGTTCGAGAAAGATAACATCGATAGATTGGATATAGACTTTCCTTACTCTTATTTTAAGGAACTTATAGATTTCTTCGATATGTATAATTTCACTATAGATGAAAACGATCCTGATGATAGTGAGGTGGGTATCGATCCGGAGATGTTAGGGCATATCTTTGAGAATCTTTTGGAAGACAATAAGGATAAAGGGGCATTCTATACTCCAAAGGAAATAGTGCATTATATGTGCCGTCAGAGTGTAATTCAGTATTTGAAAGCTCACGAACCTGATGAACAATATGCCAAACCGATAGAGCAGTTGATAAACAATGGAATCGTTATGCCTATACTTCAAACAAAGGATGTTGCATCACGATTTATGAAACTACTCAAAGAGGTAAAAGTATGCGACCCTGCCATCGGTTCTGGTGCTTTCCCAATGGGTATATTGTATGTCTTGTATTATGCTATTCATAATTTGCAGCCGCATGCTGAGCCAAAAGGGAGCTTTGATTCAACCGAAACAAAACGTGAAATCATTCAGAACAACATCTTTGGTGTTGATATAGAGCAGGGTGCTGTAGACATTGCACGTTTGCGCTTTTGGTTGGCATTGGTGGTTGATGCAGATGAACCACAGCCGCTTCCAAACTTGGATTATAAGATTACTTGTGGAAACTCTATATTACATAGGTTTTCGCTTGACGTACCTATTGAGAATGTCTTTACTGAATATAATAAAAACAAATCCGATGATGAGAAAATGTCTCTTTCCAAATACAAGGAAAAGGTATATAAATATACTGAGACATCAGATCATAAAGAAAAAGATGAATTCAAAAATATTATTGAACAGGTAAAAACTGCATTTCGCTCAAATTTATCGGACAAAGAATTATTGAAAGTAAAGAAGATAAAGACGAAAATCTTTAATCTGGAAACGCCGTTACTTCTCGGAGAAAGGACAAAAGAGGAAAAGAATGAAGTAAAAAAATTACGAAAGCTATTAGTCCAAATAGAAAAAGAGCATGAGGATATTAAAAACAATAAAATTTATGAGCATTCTTTTGAATGGCGTTTTGAATTTCCTGCATTATTGGATGATAAGGGAATGTTTTTAGGATTCGACATTATTATTGGCAATCCTCCATTTGGAGCTAAACTATTACCCATAGAAAAAAACTTGTTTAAGGAATATTATTCTGATGTACACATGCGTACACCAGAGACATATTGCTATTTTATTTCGTTGGCTTTTAGATTAGTGAATTCTAATGGCATTGTTTCTTATATTGTTCCTAATAACATGTTTTTTCAAAATGAAAATGAAAAGACTCGTTCTCTTATATTGTTTAATCACCAACTTATTAGGGCTATAAATTTAGGAGATAATACATTTGAAAATGCCGATGTGCCTACTTGTATTTTTATTGCAAAATCAAAAAGAAACGAAATTTATGATATTGAATATTCCGATTATAGAAAATATAATATTAGTGATATTGAATGGAACAAGGATTATGAATCAATATCAATAGAATTAATAAAAACAGTACCATCATATGTTCTTGGATTATCAAATGTAAATATTAGAATTATCAACGAAATTAAGCGACACGGGGTATTGATTGATTCTATTGCTGAAGAAATGGCAAGTGGAATATCTTCTGGTGGAGATAAGATATTTAGAATCAGTACAGAAGAATCGGAAGAATTACATCTAGAAAAAGAAATTTTACATAAAGTTCTTGTTGGTGCGGAAATAGATAATTACCTGATTAATGATAAGAATCATGTTATAATCTATACGACAAAAGATATTGATATCTATAAGTATGATAATATCTATAAATATTTATTACCCCATCAGGTTAAGTTATCAGGAAAACGTGAAACAGTAAAAGGAACACTTCCTTGGTGGTGTTTGCATTGGCCTAGATATAAAAAATTATTTGAAGAACCTAAGATCATAATGCGCCAAACATCAGATAGCATTCGTTGCGTTTATGATGATAGTAGTTTCTATGTATTAGATAGTATTCTGGTTTTTAAAAAGAATACGGACCAATATTGCTATAAGTATATAGTAGCAGTTCTAAACTCTACTCTTACAGATTATTTATATAAGAATCTAACTCAAGAAGAAGGACGAACTTTTGCTCAAGTTAAACCAGCTAATGTTCGAAAACTCTATATACCCGATGCTACAATAGAAGAACAGAACCTATTGTCAATATTATATGATTACTTGGTATTCTTAAAGAATCCCAAACAGATAGAACCATTTGTTTCCATAAATTCAATGTTTGTAGATCTATTTGAGAAAATCATAGATGGTTGTGTTTATGAATTATTTTTTAGAGAACACATGAAAGAACGTGAAATAGATATTATGAGCTATCTGTATCAGAAGATCATACCAATAGATGGACTTTCTGATGAAGATAAGAATAATACTATTATTTCTGTTCATAGTAGCATTTTCATGACAGACAATCCTGTGAGAACAAGGCTAAAACTTTTTGTTTCACGCAGTCAAGAATTTCTAAAACCAATAATACAGCATTGATATGGCAGCAATATCTAAAATAAAAATAGACGGATTCAAGGCTTTCCCAAAAGAATTTGAATTAATTCTTGATGGGAAGAATTTACTTATGTATGGTGAAAATGGAAGTGGAAAATCTTCTATTTATTACGCTTTACATGCACTTCTACAAAGTCAATACCACGACAAGGGTGCTATATATTTTGATAAAAACAACCCTGAGAGTCTTGTAAATAAAGATACAACAACAGCAGATCCATATATTGAAATAGAGTTAGAGGGAAGTAATACAAAATATCATTTATCAAAAAATGGATATAAAGAACTTCCCGCACAAGCTATCTCTCCTTTAAGAGATATGAATGCTGAATGTGTTTTTATTAATCATAAATTCCTGTTTAATAGTTTTAGTTTTCGTAACTCTCAATATATAGATCTATTCCCTGTTTTTATTAAAGATATATTACCATTTACATTTACCAATGACGGTTCTAAATATATCAGTGAACTTTATGATGAGGTTGTTGCTAAAATTCAAAGAAGAGGTAGAGGGCGAAGAATTGATCCTGAATACGATAGACTCATTGAAAAATTTAATCAGGAGGTTTTGAGAATCATTGAAATGATTAATCATAAAGATAATATAAATGCTCCATCATTAGTAAGTAATATATATAATAATCATTTCAGAGAGTTAGACGATAGAGAATTATCCATAGAACTCAATTATGAGAATAATCAGGATAAAATTCCTCAACAAGATAAATCTTATTGGTTGAGGTATGGATACAGATATCACCAAACAACTATAGCTCACAGGTTAATAGAAGAATGTGTTAGCAGCAAATTAGAAATTCTGCCCCCTGTTATTAGACTGACAATTAAAGAAAAGAACGATGACGGGACATGGGGTGATATAGAAAAGCCTCAAACACAGCTTAATGAAGCTAAATTGACAGCAATAATTCTATCAATAAGATTCTCATTGTTAGATTTAGTGGCTGCTCCCGATGGTCGATTTTTGGCCCTGGATGATATGCTCATTAGTCTTGATATGAGTAATCGGATGAAAGTTATTAGATATTTACTAGACGTAGTTGCTTCAAAATATACATTATATGTATTTACACACGATAGGCTTTTTTACCATACGTTGAAACGTATAATTGAAACTCAATATAAAAGTTCAGAATGGTTGTTTGGAGGAATCTATATAGATGATTCTATTATGCCAAACGAACCTAATTATGTGCCTGATGATAAAACAAAGATAGAAAAAATTGAGGACGCATATAAATGTCATGACTATTTTCTTTGTGGAATTCTCCTTAGAAAAGAATGTGAATGTTGTTTAAATGAATTGCTACCTGAGTCGTATAGAGTTAAAGAAGAGCCAAGGACAAAACAAAGTATCTCAAAAAATTTGGATGAACTAATAGGTTCACTTGAAGAGTTTTGTCGTTTCGAGAATATTGATTATACTCCATTTAAGGATTTAAAAATATATAAAGATTTATTTTTGAATTCTACTGCCCATAATGATATAACTTCACCATTTTATCGGAATGAAGTTAAAATATGTAAGCAGGCTATTGCATTATTAGCTCAAATAAATAGAGCAAAGACAATAAAATGTAAACAAGATTTCTATTTTGAATATCAAGCTCTAGATGGTAAAAAATGTCTTGTGTCTATGAGAAGGAGAGAACCGATCCAATTATTAGAATACAATGGACAACGGCGCATTTCTTATTATAGCAAATGCGAAATCTGCAAAATAGTAGTAGATGGAACTGATACTGTATTAAACGAAGGATTTGATTCAATATATAAAGCGTATTCTTATGTGTGCCAGAACTATAATTGTCCTTCTAACCTATTATTGCTAGACATATTAAAAGACAGAAATGGTTATTTAAAAGACAGGATATAATGAAAAAACTAAGTTTTGATTCGACACCAACGTTAAAGGGTATTGTATTTCAGTTCCTTGTTGCATTAGATAGATGTTTTGAAATGCATGAAGGAGAGTCTGTTTATATTGAAACGTTTGGTGATGTTTCTGTGTTGGGTGGAGATAATCCTACACAGATTGAATCAAAATGTTATAAAACAGATTTAACTGATTTAGATGAGAATGTTTGGAACACTATTCATAATTGGATGCGAGATAATTTTCCTATAGAAAAGTTTAGTTCATTATTTTTGCTAACAACTCAAAAGGCAGGAAAAAAATCCGAATGGGGAGGTTGGAATAAAAAAGGATTAGAAGATAAATTAAAGACGCTTAATCGCATAAAAGAACATTTTGACACAAAGAAGAGGAAGTCTGAGAAACTGACATCAATGATGGATGACATATTTGATGCATCGAAAAGTAAACGATTGGCAGAAATCGCAAAAAAGCTCTTTATTGATTGTTTGGACACAAATGACGAGCAGTTTTACAAGAGTCTCCTAAACCGAGACAAATCTATTCCCAATATTCAAAAAGAGAAATACATTAATTCTTTACTTGGTTGGATTATCAGACCACAAAAGATTTGGACTATTTCCAATGAAGCATTTGAGAAAGAAGCGCAGGAAATTGCAGAAAAGTTAAGAGAAAATACTGTAGTGTTTCCAGATAAATTAAAATTGAAAGATATAAAACATGAAGAATATGAAGAATATGCATTTGTTAGGAAGATAAAAGATATAGAATATGAAGTAGTTATTCCTGATGCAGTAGGTGACTATGTGCATACGGTTTTATTAATAGAACAAGAACTGAGAGAATCATTAGCGATAAGAACTCAATTTGAAGAATATGAAAATTCTGTAGAAAAACGATATAGAACAGAATATCGTAAGGCAATTAGAAATTGCGAAATAAAAGACACCATGGAAAGATCTCAGGACCTATATGATAATGTAACATTGGCAAACGATGGTACATTTCACACTTACAATTCTGTGCCTTCATATTTTCATAATGGAGTTATGCAAATACTTGCAAATGATAAGGATGACATTGTTTGGCTTTTAAAATAACATAAATATGAGTAAGCTTATTGAAAACATATCCACTCTACAAAGTAATATTTTTATCCTTACGCCGATTCTTGTCTCATTTTATAGGAATCTGCAGCCAAAGAACAAAAATATTCTTTTAGCATATTTTGTATTTCCATTGGTCTTGAACTCTGATTTTTTAAAGAAAATCACTACTATTTCGAGAGCATCTAGACTAAGCAGAATAACAAATGATAAAGAAATAATGGCAGGATTCGAAGAACGGTTCGAATATTTCAAAGATATTACTAATCGCTGTCTTCAATATGCGTTGGAGTGCGGATATATAAAAATAAATGACGATTTGAGTGTAACAGTTTTAGTAGATAATAATCTTCAAACAGATTGCGGATTGTCAAAAAGTCTCAATCTTGCATCGCAACTACATAAAATATTTACACGAAATGTTATAAACACATATTATGCATTTGGAATTTACAGATTATGAGAAGCTATATTAAATATCTTGGTGTAATAGACAAATCAGACAACTGTCATTACATCAGTTTGAAAGAAGGACTTAATATCATAACAGGACGTTCTTCTACGGGTAAAAGTGCGATTATCGAATTGTTTGACTATTGTACGGGCAATTCCGAAAACACGATTCCTGAAGGTGTGATAACTGACAATGCTGAATTATATTTTGTTGTTATACATGCAAAAGAGACATACCTGGTTATTGCTCGTACACAAAATAAAAAATCAACTGAGGCTTTTTATAAAATTGAGACAGATGAAATTGATATTGAACATCTTGATAGAGATTATTTTAAGCAGGAATATTTTGTTCAATTAAAAAGTTTTAGAGATGAGCTTGGTCGATTCTTTGGAATTAACATTTCCGATACCGACGAAAGCGAAGAAGCGTTGAAATTCAAAGCCAAAAAAGGTAGGCCATCATTCCGCAATATGGTTTCTTTCATGCTTCAGCATCAGAATTTGATCGCAAACAAACATTCGCTATTCTATCGTTTTGATGAAAAAGAAAAAAGGGAAAAAGTGATTGATGAGTTTAAAATATTTGCTGGATTCGTTGATCAACAATACTATATTATCAACAGAGAGTTAGAAGAAAAACGCCTAGAATTAGAGAAATTCAACAGAGAGTTTAGCAACTTTGAATCGCAGAAAAACGAAAGGGCTATAAAGATTGACGGGCTCAGAGCTGAATATCTTTCGATTAGCGGATATGAATTATTCCCTAAGATTACTAGTGTTCACATGTTAAGTGCGCCACAAATCTATATTGATGAGTTGGAGGAAATTAAAATCGAAGTAAATGAAGATTCTGATGAGTATAAGAAATTGTATTTAAAATTGAGACAACAAAAGAATGATTTATTGGCACAAAGAAGAAGACTATCTCTAAAATTAGAAAATATAAACTCTTCAATTAATTATGTTAAAAACTACGCTGAAAAGATAGACAAATACCAACCTATTACGGAAGCAATAAAAGGAAAAACTGTATGCCCTTTCTGTCATCATAAGTCAAATGCAACAGAAGATGCAGCCAATAAATTAAAGATTGCTATTGAATGGCTAAACGAAGAGTTAAGGAAATCACCTCAAAGAGAAGATTCATTCTTGCCGCAAAAACGCGAATGCGAAAAAGAAATATCTTTAATAAATTCAGAATTGAGGAAGATTAATGCCAAAATAAATAGAATTATAGAAATAAACAATAAGTTAGAGAAAAACAAGTCATTGGAAGAGCAATCGCTAAAATTAAAACTTAGAATTGAAAACGAATTGGAATGGACAAAAAACATGTTCATTCAATTTGACAGCAAAAAAATTGAAGAAACTAAAAGACAAATCAAGCAACTGGAATATATTCTGCAGACAAGATATAATGTACAACAAAAGTTGGAAAATGCAGAAAGATTTATCAATAAGGCAATGAATGATATGGGTAAAAATCTTGATTTTGAAAGTTCTTATCAGCCAATAAATCTGCATTTTGACATTCATACGTTTGAATTGTATCATTTGAAAAACAATGGGACAAAAGTTTATTTAAGAAATATGGGAAGTGGTGCAAATTGGTTATATTCACATATTTGCTTATTTTTCGGTATTCTAGAATTCTTTGTATCATTAGGAGATAAATCAACTGTTCCAACAATTTTGTTCCTTGACCAACCTAGCCAGGTTTATTTTCCTGCAACAATAGATACAGCACCTGAATTTAATGCAAAGGATTTAAAACAGAAAGAAGGGAAAGAGGCAGATGATGACTTGCGAGCAGTTACAAATCTTTTTATTCAAATTGTTAATACATTATATTCTATGCAAAATAAATATGGATTTATGCCTCAGGTTATAATATCAGACCATGCGGATAATCTGGATCTAAGAAAATATAATTTTAATGATTACGTTGTACGTAGATGGCGTCGAAAAGATCAAGGATTTATTGACATGATAAAAATTAAACAATCGGAAGAGTTTAAGAGTAGTGAAATAAAAGGAAATAATTAATTATATTATAGGCAACTTGTATGTAAGTTAAGCCTGTTGTTATCAGTATGCGTGTTTGAACAAAGATAGTATATGACAATAAATAATTTGCTGAACGTCAAGTCTCGTGCTGAACTGCGCGAATGGCTTATGCAGAATCATGATAAGGAGCCGGAATGTTGGGTAGTGGTGAAACGTGGAAGACCAGTTGACGACGGCACGTTCTGGTATATAGATGCTGTAGAAGAGGCGATGTGCTTCGGATGGATAGACAGCACGACAAAGAAGCTGGCAGACGGGGTGACGGCACAGAGGCTGTGCCCGAGAAAGCGGCGCAGCAACTGGTCGGAACTGAACAAGGAAAGATGTCGCAGGATGGAACGGCTCGGACTGATGACAGATGCCGGCAGAGCCGCATTGCCGGGTATGACGGACAAGGGCTTTGTGATAGACGATGATGTAATGAAAGAATTGAAGTCGGACCCTGTGGTGTGGCAGAATTTCTGCCGCCTGCCCGAGCTGTATAAGCGTGTGCGCATTGACACCATCCAGATAAAGAAACGTCAGCCCGAGCTGTTCAGAAAACGGCTTGATAAATTTATAGAAAACACCCGAAATGGCGTTATGTATGGTGAGTGGAACGATAACGGCAGACTGCTGATGTAATCAGCGTATGTTTCCTTATTAGAGCGTCAAAAAAGTTCTGCAAAAGGATATCAAGGCTGCATTATAAAATATTTTCCATTTACACAAAATATCTTATAGTGCCTCCATCCACGGGTGCTACTAATGGAGAAATATTGAGACCTTTCTTCTGAAAGGACGGATTATACATAAAATATGATAACCTACGTCTGGCATCCCAAGCCAATCTGCCAATTTCCTCATCCCAAAGGATTACTTTTAACAACTGTACCATAAGTTTACGTTATTTAGAGTGTCTGACACGTTGCGCCTTTTTATCATCCTTACGCATCAGATAAGGAGATTCAGGCAACTCAGGAAGAAGGTTGTCTATCGTGTTAATCTGACCGACTACTTTCAGCAGCAAGATAAATGTTGACAACGAAATATTGCCTGCAGTACCATTTTCAAATTTGTGTATGGTTGTAAGGCCAATGCCTGACTGCTCTGAAACATCTTTCTGAGTAAGATTGCAACGGATTCTATATTCTTTGAATCTGTTGCCTAATAGCCTTACAAGCTCAGGCGTAGAGTATTCATAAAAGTCTACCATATTATTCTTATTTATATATCATTATGATGATAGTTATGCTTGTTTTTAGTTGTTAATCTTCAATATTGTGAATGTTATAAACGCAAAGCTATGCAATTTTTGAGAATAAAACTAATTTTTTTGAAAAACTTTATCATTAAATTATAAAGGCAGATTGTAATTCTTAGATTTTCGAATTGTTTTTATCCAAATTTCACTATATTTGTATTGAAGTTTTGGCTGCAAAAAATCGGAATAGTACGAAGTGCAAGAATATATATGTAATCATTGATTTTCAGAGAGTTGAGTTTACAGTAATTTCTTTTCCTATGTTCAAAATGATTACTCATACCAATTAATTTAGAAAGTGCCGAATATCATAATTGTGAATATACTGCATCGGATATTGAAAGCAAATTTACTGTAACTATCACTCCTATGGAACGTATTGAGACTTCTGTATGTAAGATGTAATCAGTTGATGTTTCTCTATATGAGCGTCAAAAAAAGTTCTGCAAAAGGCATCCGCAATACAGAAAGATTCTATAATTTTGTATTCTATTATTATTTGTTTAAAACATTGAGCTAATCCGGCAGAACGGATTTCCGTTATATGCGAAAATAACTATAGTAAACGCAATTTGGTGTATTACCGCAAATTATATTTGCATATCAAGAATCCGGAGATTGTGAACACACGTGTTCACAATCTGATATGATAGAACATCAGACGTATCATGAACGAGGTAGAGCAGGAAGCAAGGAAAATGTATCTGAAGAAGGATTCAGAGCAGATATAGAGCGTAAGGACTTTAAGCTGTAATATAAATGTGAGTTAAATACAAATAACCACACGTGGATAAAATCTAATTAATGTGCAGGGCGGGTGTGTACATCTTAATGTCACTTTGTTGCCGGCATATGTATAAAATTATAATGACATGAGAATATTTATCGCAATACGATTTACTGAAGCGTTCAAGTCTTCAATATTGGATGTACAGGATGGACTGAAGGAATATGGAGTAAGGGGCAACTATACGCAGCCGGAGAACCTGCATCTTACGTTGGCATTTATCGGCGAGACGGAAAGGGTGGAGGAGATAAAGGCCGCTGTTGATGCCGTTAAGTTTGAGCCGTTTGTAATCAGAACGGGCAAGATGGGATGCTTTAACGGCAGAAGCAGGGTGGTGTGGCTCGGCATAGAAGGCGAGGACAAGGTGAAGGCTATAGCGCAACAGCTGAGACGCAATCTTGACCAACGCGGCATTGACTATGCAAAGGGTAAGTTCAGTCCGCATATCACCCTTGTGCGCCAACCGTCGGAAATGCCTCTTGACATCGACGTGGAGAGCGAAAGCATGACTGTAAGCAAGATTTATGTAATGAAGTCGGAACGGATCAATGGCCGGCTCGTTTATACGGCCCTGTAATTGGTTGATGATAAATCAGCGCAACTGAGCCTGAAGAATAGAGAGAGAGTTTTGGCATTATAAAATTACGAACTTATTCATAATTATAATTTGATTGCAGTTACAGGTTGAATTTTGAAAATAGTTAAAGTTATTATGAAACTTAGACGCATAATATTATTTTATTTTGTATGCCTCGTAGGTGTTGTCAGTGCATTTGCCGCAAACGGCCATGAGATAAGATTTATTTATTGTTCTGACCTTCACTACGGAATAAAGCGACAGTTTCGGGGAGAGAAGGTTGATGCCTATAAGGTCATTGGCGAGATGGTGAAGTCGTTTTGTCTGCTCAATAAAACAGATTTGCCCTCTGACGGAGGAGTAGGTGAGGGAACAAAGTTTGGCGAGCCGGATTTTGTTGTGTGTACTGGCGATATATCGAACAGAATGCATGATGGGGTGTGGCAGGCATGCAGATCATGGAGGCAGTTTGAAAAAGACTGGATAGAAACCCTCGGATGTCCCATATATCTTGTTCCCGGTAATCATGACATATCAAATGCCATAGGATATCCGAAGGCGCTTACACCTGCCAAGGATGAAACAAGTGCTATAGAAATATACAATCATAACATGCCGGAATTTGGCTGTCAGAAAATTTCGTCTTTTGATTATACAGCCAATAAAGTTCATTACACTTTTATAAAAGACAATCTCCGGTTTGCCTTTGTGGGGATATGGCCGGACGGCTTTATGCGTAGTTGGTTAGACAGCATATTTAAAGATGACCCAACAACATCCACAATACTCTTCGCACATGATCCGGTTGAGGCTGATGCCAAACACTTTACAAATCCTAACTTTCCGTATGACATAAACAGTAAGGATAAATTTGAAAATCTGTTGGGCGATACGTGTAGCGTAAATGCCATTGACATGAGGCCTGTTGGCAACTGGAACAGGCTGGAGAGGTTTTTTAAGTCTCATCCTCAGATAAAGGCATATTTCCACGGAGACTGCAACTATAATGAATTCTATGACTGGAAGGGCACGGAGGGAAGCATATCCTTGCCTGTGTTCAGGGTTGACTCGCCGATGAAGGGAGAGTTGTCGGCAGACGATGAAAGCCTGCTTTCATATCAGGTGGTATGCATAGATACAGAAAGCAGGGTCATAACAGTGAGGGAATGTCTTTGGAACAAGAATGGTAAAACTTCTGTAAATTGGGGCAAGATGAGGAGCATTTCATATTGATGGTGTCAGGTGATGACCTTATGGTCATTTATCTTTGATAAAAGCAGGTTTTAACCTATCATCCGCGTGAAAGATAATTGTTGCAGATATCTGCCGCTTCTGACAAAATCAACAAGCTGCTGTTCGTATTCTGCTTCGCCCTGAATGTAATATTTACGGCTTACACGCTGAAACTTCTCGTATATCTTTTCGGCCTTGCTGCTATCTGCCTCGTGTATCATGGCGAGGGCGTATTGAACGCGCAGGGCTGAAGGACGGAAGACAGACTGCACTTGCAGGTATTTGCTGATTGACTTGTCCAGCAGCCTGTTGATGTCTTCGGGATAGTGGGGACGTATCAGCGTGAGGTAAATGCGTTCCAAGGTCAGTTCGTTGCGGTAGATAGTAACCATCCGGCTCATGTGCGGCTCGGCGCGCTGCATGATGGCGTTGGCCTTGTCGAAGTCCATGTGCAGCATGGCTAACGATAAGTCGGACGAAAGTGCCATGACGTGTATGGGGTTGCTGAAGTTGATGTCGCGGTCGTCGCACATGTATGTCATGGCCTCAAGCCGTGATGTGTCGTTTTGCATAAGATATCCGATGAGGCGCATGGAGCGCAGAAACACCATCGTGGAAAACTCGTCTTTGTGAAGATTGAGCATGTTGAGACCGTCGTTGGGCAGTCCGGCCAGCTTGTTCGGGATGCCGTTCATGACAATGAGATACAGTCCGGAGATGATGATGCACAGCAGAAAGACCGTTGTGACGAGCGAATGATGTGCCGACGGCATGAACATAATGACAGATGCAATCACCGTGAGCATAAGGTTGGCCAACACGCCGCCAGCATTATATAGGGCTATGCCGAAGGGTGTGTCGCCGTTTTCGGGCGGCAGCATAAGACACTGGCCTGCGGCTCCGGCCATACTGAAGCGTGACAGGCGGAAACGGCCGTCGCGACGGCTCAGGACAACGCCCATGATCATAAACGACAGAAACTTCCAGCCGCGCGCCATGGCAGCAAGCATGTGGCCTGCTTCGTGGATGACGATGTGTATGATGAAAGATAAGATGAAGAATATCGCTGCCAGGAGTATCGTGAGAAACACGTCGGCGGCTGATATGTCGGCATGAAGCGCAGGCTTGATGATTTTGCCTATGACGAAACCAACCCCGAAGCCTATGGCTATTCCGCCAATAAATAATGTTGCTATGCGTAATGTCTTGTGGAGAAATGTCTTTTTTATGTTTCCCATGTTTCAGTGTATATTCTTTTGTCTGACTTATTTCGTTCGCGGCTCTGTTGCAAAAGAGCCATTGTTTCAGTGATGCTGACGGCACCGGCATCTCATGATGCTGCAAAGATAGCGTAATAAATTTAAGAAATAAAACGGAAAACGAAACTTTTGTACAGCAGTAACAGAGATGTAATGTAATTTGGTCATTAGACCGCACATAGTTTTATCAATTTTGTGCATTAATGTTTTCAGCCCGTCTTATTGTTTGCTTTTTCTTGACATAGCCCGTTATATCAAGAAAAATCTTACGAAAATCCGCTTAATGTAAAGCCAAAATACAGACCGGATTATAATAAGCGATTTGGATGAAAAATAGGGGCTGTGCCTATTTTGCGCACAACCCCTATGAAAACTATTTGTGAAATTGTTATTTAACGACAAACTTCATTGTATTTACATTACCGTCGATGTAAACTTTAACGATGTAAACACCTGCCGGAACATTGCCAAGGCTGTAACTGCCTGGAGCAACCTCGGTGGCAGCGACTGCCATTCCGCCTGTTGAGAATACTTCGATGTAGTCGTATTCTCCGTTAACAGTAATAGAGCGTCCGTCAGCAGAGATGTTAAAGCCGCCATTCTCAACAGAAACAATGCCACTAGCGTCAACAGAGAAGTCGATAGTGCTCATTTCTGTCTTTCCTGAAGTGTAAGATGCTATCACGCCTGCAGTGTGATTGCCTGCACTAAGGTTTGTGAACGTGTATGTAGTAGCATCTTGTTGAGCAACCTTATTGCCGTCAAGGTAAACCTCATATAAACCGTCTAAAGAAGGAGAACGCAGAGACGGAGATTTATAACCTGTATTTCTGCTTATGTAAGCTGGTGCAGCCAATGCATCTGCGAGTCCGTAGCGTACATCGTCAATGCGGAATACGCGTTTTTGGTCTGATATGCAGCGTATTGCCACATATTTGGCTTCTTTTGGTATGTCATATGAATATTGCATCCAATAGCTCTGTGCCTCAGTTGCCTCCTGTACCTTTACAAAGCTTTCCGGCTGCATATTGGTTGTTGAATACAGAACCTCAAAGTTTTCAAGATAAGAATAGTCTGCGCTTGCAGCATAGAATGTGAACTTGAAGTCTTCCTTGAAGTAGAGCTTAGGAGTGATCATCCAGTCGTCATTAGAGTCTCCATAAGAAGCCCATGCTGTCTGGCATTTGCTTCCGTTGTATGGTGCAAGATAAGATATATCTGTAGATGAAGGCGTAGTAGCGCTCTGGTTGAAAACCATGTATGCCATAGGCTCAAATATACTCGGCCATTCATATCCCATGAGTCCGCCAGTCTCGCAACCATCGCCGTCGATATACTGCCATCCGATAGCGCCCGGAGAGTTTATTGCGAAGTCTTCATGGCTTTCAAAGTCATCAAAGAACACGTTAGGATAATTCCACATAAATACGCGCTCATTGCCGTTGGCACCCTCCTCAATTATCAGGTTGTAAGGCTTAACTCTATTTTCAGTGATGTTATATACAAATTCGTAAGAGTCGTCAGTGCTTACATTTATCTTATCAGTATGCGTGTTGAAGCCGTCGAGGACGATGCTCATGTCATAGATGCTCTTCCATACATTCTCTATCACAACGACTCCTGCATCATCGGCTGTGCCTGTGTACTGGTGAATTCCGTCTGAAATAACGACATGTGCGCCGTAAGCCTCATTTTCAGGAGTATCTGTAGTTATACGGAATGTAATATCAGTGTTCATTTTATTTCCGATAGTGTCTGAAACAGACGCTGTTGCAAGATCGCCACCTGTGTATACCGCTTTTACCGCATAAGCGTAAACGCCTTGTTCCATGCTTTGCCAGTCTTTGTCTTCATAACTGCGTGCCTGCTGATTTTCAGAAAGCAGCTTCCAGTTTGCCTCGTTGGCAATGTCTGATGACTTCATTCTGTAGACATTATAGCGTATGCGGCTCTGCGGAGTCTTCATCATTGGAGATTCATCAAGATTAGGCTGAACATCACAGTCTCTTGACTCAAGCTCAACGTAAGTAGCGTTGTTGTCAGCGCTGTTTCTGTATACGAAACGTTTCGTATTGTTTGCAGCAGACTTGAATTCTGTAGAGTCTTCAGGCACTGTGAACGGAGCGGCTATAGGACGAATGAGGAAGTTGTTGTGGAATCTTTCGTCAGCCTGTCCTTCAAGATAAAGATACTCTCCCGTAGTATAATCAGCAGTGAAGCAGTTTACGCCTTCCACGAAAGGATACTTCTCTTTGTCTCCGGCACCGTCAATGCCGACAGTCATGCCAACGTAATTAGAGTTAGATATAGCCAGATAATAGCCGTTGGGGGCGTCTACTGGAGCTGGCAGTGTGTATGAGTTCCACTGTCCGTCTGTAGCCTGTACATAGGTGTTCTGGTAGAGCAACTTGTCGGTTGGCTCTCCGTTTTCGTCAAGATCGAAGATGCTCAGACGTACGCTGTACATACTAGAAGCTGAGTTAACAAAGAATTCTACTCCGTGTATGCTTGAAGGTTCGCGTTTTACAACACCGAACATCGAATTTTCTGTTGCAGTTCCAATTCCAACTGATGTGGTCAGGGTTCCGTCGTCAATGCGCTGCAATACTGCGTCGTTGGAAGGAGCGTTCCATGTTACATTAGCAGAGGTTCCGTCTTCAATGACAGTAACCTTGCCGGCTGGCTTCTGGTTGTCAAGAAGTGTTATTGTACCAAGGTCTGTGTCGCTTTCAACTCCAAAGTTCTTAGTTCCCTCGAGAAGCTTATTCTTTGTTATACTTACAGCGTAGTTATCGTCTTTGAATACGTCAGCAAAGCTGAATGTTCCGTCTGTGGCTGTTTCTGTTTCTTTGTTGTCGTATCCGCTCAGAACAACCTTTGCACCTGCTACCGGTTCGTCTGCAACATCGACAACAGTACCGCTGATCTTGTATGTAGGCCGTGCGGTCATTTCGATGTCGCATTGAGTAACATTGTGTTCGGTTACTGATGCTGATGCTGATGCATTTTCATATCCTAGGGCCTGTACGTCTATGTCGTAGTTTCCTTCGGGGAGATACTCTAGACGGTATTTGCCTTCATTGTCTGTAACAGATTTAAATTTTCCGCCATTAGTGATGACTGTTGCTCCTGCTACGGGTTTGCCGTCACAGGTTATTATACCCTCAACATACCCTTCGTGGTCTTCACTTACCTGTATATTGCCGACACTCAGCTTATAGTTTGCGTAATATGTGCGGTATAAGAAACCGATGTTGTATTCTCCTGTAGCTTTAATCTCAGGAAGATTTGCGCGCAGGCTTACAACCTGATCAGATACGATTTCAAACTGGTTGATGCTGTCCTGTGAAGCTATGTCTGTTCCCTGTCCGAATGATACGGCCAGTGTCTCCATTACTTTATTGCTTCCTGGCAGTGCATCGAATGTAACCTTATATCTCTTGCCTGCTTCAAACTTTATGCGCGGTGATATCAGCCAGTCTGCAGCGACAACCTCATCATAATTATATGAACATGTTGCTCCTTTTAATGTGCCGAACATTCCGTCTGACCATGCCCATGTTTCATAATTGCCGTTAGCGTCTATAGTTGTCCATAGTTTGAACTCATCGAGATTGTTAAATTCAAAGGTAATAGGGCTTGTGTATGCCGGTCCGAGGATAACTGTTTCTGATCTTACGCTGTCGCCGGTGGCATTGTCTGTATGCGGAACTATGGCATAGGTATATCTTCCCATTTCTGTCAGAGTCTCGTCTGTGAATGATGTCTCTTTTATTGCTGTTGCAACCTTTTCGCCTTCAAGACTGCTGTTCTTAAATCTGATAACATCATAATTCAGAGTATTTACGTCGATATATGAGCTCAGCTTGCCCTCTGTAGGTGCGGTCCATGAGAGTTTGGCTTTATCGCCGTCGGCAAGAAGCTTGACGTCGGTAACTCCTAGAGGATCACCTTTTCCGACATATGAGCCTACGCTGGCTCTGTCTCCGCGGCCAATGCTGTTGCCCGGAATTATTCTGTATGTGTAGTATCCACGTTCTGTGATGTTATTGTCAGTCCATGTCTGATGACCTCCTATTGCCGGGTTGACGATAGAGTCTACTTTAACACCGTCTCTCAGCACAAGCACATAGCTAAGCTCCTCAAGTGTACCTCCTCTGCCATATGTCTTTGACGGGTTGTCCCACTCAAGTGTTGCTGTGAGCGCACCATTTTGGCCTCTTGTGATGCTAAGATTTTGCACTTTTGCCGGAGCGCTGGCTTCAGCTACAGTGAAAGGTACTGATATACCCATTAGAGAAGATTCCTTGTTGTCCTTAAACTTCGCAAATGGAGTTACATGTGCTGTTTTCGTGTCAATCATGACTGCATCGTAAATCCATGATGATGTAGACCAATTATAAGTGGTGAATCTTAGATAAAGTTGTCCGCTGTCGTTGTCATAAAACAGGCAGTCACCACTATACATGAAGGCATCACCTGGGTTATAGTCAAGTGTTCCTATATATTGGCATTCGCATGTGTGCTGATTAATTTTGTATAAAGATCCCCAGTAGCTTATGCCATACATTTCTCCGTCATAGGTAGATGTCATCACGTGCATGTGTTCTTCCATGTCTGATGCTTGTGCAGCAGAATTGATGACGTCATAAGTTAAGGTTCCTACATTTGTTATAGTACCGGTTTCGAGGTCAAGCTTAACAAGACCGTCGCCACCGTTGAAACTGTTAAGGCCATACATCGTTCCGCTCTGATAGTCATACGAAAAGTTGCTTACTGCTTGTCCGTTATTTACGCCACCGTAATCAGCAATCTGTCTCTGCGTTTTACTTTCCATGTCAAAAGCCCAAAGACCGTGGACTTTGATACCATTATAAACTTGTTCGTATTCAAAATAATAATAGGTGTTGTCTACAATCTGTCCGCCACAGACCATATTGTAGGTCATTGTTTGAAACAGACTTACGTTTTTGAGGGTATCACTCAATTCAAATGTATAGATACCTTTGCCAAACTCTTCGTTGTCAGATAGTGCATAAACCGTCTTGACATCTGAAGCAAAAGCTTGACATAAGACTCCAGATAACACGCAAAGCGATGTCACAAGATAATAATGTAATTTGCTTTTCATGTGTTTAAAATTTAAATTAATACTATATCAGTTAACTGATTTTTTCAATACAAAGATAAATAAAAAACATTGTTTGTTGTAACAAAATGTATAAAAAATGGCCGCTGTCAGTTTTTATCTATATACTTTTGAGCGTTGTAACTGAAAAATTGTGATATTTTGCTATTATGAAGTCATCTTAAATTAGTAACTTTGCAAACAGTTAAACGTTAAAAAAATAGAACTATGAAAAGATTATTGCAATTTTTATTCTTTGCTTTCATCTATGTCATGACAGTGGAAGCAGTGCCGGCATATCGTGGTGCGATAAATGCTTTGCAGCCAGACGGAACAACCATCACTTTTTATATAAATGGTGATGAGCATTGGCATCAATGCATAAGCACTGACGGATATCTGCTCAAGCAGGACGAAGACGGAGGATACAGGTATGCAAGCTTGACAGATAAAAATATGCTGACAATTCAGGATTCGCCTTTGGCGCATAATCCAGATATGCGCTCTCTTACAGAAATAAGATATGTAGGCAAGCTGAAAAAAGCAACAGAATTGATAAATAATATATCAAGGCCAGACAGAATGAATAAGGCCATGAAGCAGAATAGCAGCAACTCTCGTTTTAAAGTGGGAAATTATCCTACTATAGGAGAGGGACGTTGTCTTGTACTTTTGGTAGAATTTGCAGATAAGGATTTTTCTCTTGACAAGGACTTTCATGACCGTATGCTCAATGAAAGCGGATTTAGCGACAATGGAGCTACAGGCTCTGCGAGAGACTATTACATTGCACAGTCAAGTGGGGTATTCGTACCACATTTTGATATCGTAGGTCCTATAAAACTATCGCACAATACGGCATATTATGGTAGTGACAGTTTTATGACAACTGATCAAAATGCAGGTCTTATGATAAAAGAGGCATGTCAGTTGGCAGACTCAGAATATGAAATAGACTTTTCGCAATATGATGGTGATGGTGACGGAAAGGTGGACATGGTATATGTTATTTATGCAGGTTATGGGCAGCATGCCGGCGGCGGCTCTAATACAATCTGGCCACATAAATATCTTTTGTCTGCATATAACATAAATTTGAATCTAGATGGCAAGACGGTTGACACGTATGCCTGTTCGTCTGAACTTTTCGGCAACAGTGGTGTGCAGTCGTCAGGTATAGGCACAGTTTGTCATGAATTCAGCCATGTGCTGGGGCTTGCGGATCATTATAACACATTAGATGCCACGGATTATAAACTTGGTTCATATGATATAATGGAGTATGGCCCTTATAATAATGACGGCAAGACGCCTCCGTCATATAATGCATTTGAACGTATGACTTTGGGCTGGCTGACTCCAGTAGAGCTGACTGAACCTACAGACAATGTTACGATGGGGCATCTGGCTGAGACAAACTCTGCATATATACTTACAACAAGCAATGAAAATGAATTCTATCTCATGGAGAACCGTCAGCAGCAAGGCTGGGACAGATATATCCCGTCAGGAGGACTCATGATAACACATGTTGACTATAATGAAAATGTATGGAATAACAATAGTGTTAACGACGACACATCACACCCGAGATTCCATTTAGTTCCTGCAGATAATCATCTTGCGTATAATGCTGTTGCCGGTGGTAATACAGAGGAAAAGGATTTGTATCCTATTTCGTCTAATAACAGTTTTACGGACATTTCAACTCCGGCAGCACAGCCATATACGGGGGAAACTTTAGATAAATGGATTACAGACATAAGTGATGATAATGGGACTATTGTATTCAATTTTATGTCAAACCATCTTAAAACGCCAAAAAATATCAAGGCGGATGTAAATGGCAATGATGGTTTTACAGCGTCTTGGGATATGGTTGAACATGCAAGCAGTTATGTGGTCAACCTTTATAAGTTAGGATATAAATCAGAACAGAAGGTTGCTTTGCAGGAAGGTTTTTCTATGATGGCATCAGGAACTTCTGAATCAGCAAATTCTACAGATATAAGTGAAAGTATTGATGATTATGTAACTGAAACAGGCTGGACAGGAAGTAAGGTTTATCAGGCAGGCGGCTGGTGTCAGATTGGAAATGTTTCAGAAGGCGGTATGCTCATCACACCTGTGTTGAATCTTAAACGATATGACGGTAATTTCGCGGTGGCAGTAACGGTAAAGGCTGCTTCTGGTGAAACGCCTGTTTTCAGCGTCAGCGCAAATGGAATGAGCGGCAAGACAAGAATAAACAGCGTATGCCGTACATACTTGTTCCGTTTCAACAACGGTATTTCAAAAACACCTGTTACTTTTGCCACTAATTTAGGACGTGCCATAATAGATTCTATAACAATAGTAAGAGGTGAAGACGATGGATTGTTTGATGACGCCAAAGTGGTTGAGGTAAGCGGCGAACCTGAAGTAATTGAGGGTGAAGTTGAAGATACAGACTTCCTGCATACAGACACTGTTACAGTTGATGGCGTGAAAGAACTTTATTATACGTTCAAGAATTTGGAGCAAAAATCATATTATGCATTTGCAGTAAAAGCTGTAAGCAGTGATGCTGAATCGGCATTCTCTGAAGAAGTGGTTGTTTATACAGACGAGTCATCGGCTATAACGATGCCCGATAATGATAAATATGGTTTAGACAATGCACCTGTAAGTATTTTCACCATCGATGGAAGAAAGGTTGAAAATATGAACGTTCCCGGTGTTTATATCATTAAGAAAGGAAATTCTGTTAGAAAAGTAGCAACATATTAACCCTAAATATTATGAACATGAAGAAGAATGTTATTATTGCATGTACGGCCTTACTGCTTGCTGGCAGTGCGAAGGCACAGATTACTTATTTTAGTACAGGGTTTGATGAAGGCATGCCGTCAGCTTTTACTTTGCATGATGTTGACGGACGTACACCATCAACGGATATGCAAAACCTCGGATTTGCTGTTGGTGTTCCATGGGTTGTATACGAGGAGGGTAATGACGGCAATATGGTGGCATGCAGTACGTCTTGGTATAAAAATGCAGGTAAATCGGACGACTGGATGGTGACAGGAGCCATAGCAATAGAATCTGAAAAGACAGTGCTTTCATGGCGCTCGAGAGCTAGTGACAAGGATTATCGTGACGGATATAAAATATATATATCAGAAAAAGGAACTGCAGTTGAAGACTTTGACAAGTCTGCGCCTTTGTTTGAAGTTTCAAAAGAAAGCTACAGCTGGACTGAACATGTTGTAGATCTCTCGGCATATGCAGGAAAAACTGTATATATAGCTTTTGTTAACGACAGTCAGGATAAAAATTGTCTTTATGTCGATGATATCTTTGTTGGTGTGGAGTCTAATGTCGGATTGACGACAAATCTTGGACGTGTGATACAGCAATATGGTGATGTGGCTGTATCAGGACAAGTTTTTGCCACAGGGGAAAAAAGCATAACGTCCTATAAAGTAGGATATAGAATTAACGGTGAAACTTATGAACAGGAGTTTGACGGAACACTGGAGCCCGGCAAAAAGACAGATTTCGTCCTAGACAAGAAATTTAATATCTCGCGTAATCAGACTTCTGAATATGAAGTATGGATAAAGAGCGGCACAGACAGCACTGGCGTAAAAGGGCGTGTGTCTGCATATCCTAGAAAACTTGTGTCAGAAGAGGTTACCGGAACATGGTGTGGTTATTGTGTAAGAGGTATTGTGGCAATGAAAGAGATGAACGAAAAATATCCGGACTCATTCATCGGCATCGCTATTCACTGCAGTAGTGCAGCATGGACAGATGCGATGTCATTTGGTGTTGAAGACTATCATGACTTGCTTTTCTCAAGATGTAATCTTTCTGGGTATCCTCGTTGTGTGTATAACCGAAATACAATGTATTCGATTGATCCGGGAGATATGGAAACATATTATAAGCAGATTATGGATAATTCGACAAATAACTGCGGTATACAGCTTAATGCTTCGTATGATGAGGCTACAAATGAGATTATTGCAAATATGGACATTTATTTTGCTGCAGACATAGATAAGGCTGATTATCGTTTGGCATACGTTCTCGTTGAAAACAACGTACATCGTACCAATGAAGACATTGGTGTTCCGGAAGGAAAACCGACAGGATATGAGCAGAATAATTATTATGCAGATAACGCAATGGGAGAGATGGGCGGATTTGAAAACCTTCCGTCAACGATTCCTGCAGATCAGATGTGGTATAATGATGTGGCAAGAACAATATATCCTGATTATAATGGTGTATCTGGAGTTATACCGGAAACAATAAAAGAAGGAGACCATTTTTCATATTCATGCTCTTTTGAGATACCAAAGAATTTGCTTGAAAAGAAAAACACAGAGCTTATAGTGTTGTTGATAAATAAGAATGGAATAATTGATAACGCCGATAAGGTAGCCATTGATGGACTTACAACCGGTATTTATACAGTAAGGTATGATAATGTCGCAAATGAAGATGATGCGTATTATAATGTTAATGGCATGCGTGTGAATTATCCAGGTAAAGGTATATATATTCACAAGGGTAAGAAAATCTTAAAATAATAATGCCATTGTTATATTTGAATAACTGAGACGTATTTGTTGTAAGGCACTATAGAATATTTGTCCATTTATGCAAAATATTTTATAGTGCCTTTTTTATTATAGTGCCGGATTGTAAGTAAGATGTTATATCTTGCGTATGAAATCATCAAGACTTTCTCCGTGCTGTAAGCCGAGCTTTTTTCTTAATCTGTAGCGATTGCTGTTAACACTGTCTGGACTTACAGACAACATACCGGCTATCTGTTTTGCTCTTATGCCAATTCTGACATACGCACATAATCTTAAATCGTTTTCTGTAAGTTCTGCACTTATCTCTTTCAACTTTACAAAGAATCCAGGATGAACAGAGTCAAAATGAAGCTTAAAACGAGACCATTCGTCATCATTTTTAAGACTGTCGCCAATGACACTATTAATTTGCTTGACATACTCCGTTGGTATCAGGTTTTGCTCTGAATATCGTTTTGTTATGTCACTTATCTGTTGTAACACTTCGTTCTTGTTTGCTAAAAGTAATGTTGATGAACTTATTTCGCAGTCTTTTTGTTTTATGTCTCTTTCAAAATTTTGTCGGTTTATACTGTAAATAAGTGATTCTTGCTGTAAGCTGTTTCGTAATTCTCGGTTTTCTATCTTCCTTATTTTATAGCGTTGGTATAAATATACAAATACAGATACGGCGACAAGTATTAAAATAATTATAGATAGAATCATAACGTACATTAATGTACGGTTTAGCTCGGCATCTTTTTCTAGTAGGTTTATTCTGTCGTTGCTTCGCGCGATTGCCTCTCTTGCCTTAGCCTTGGGCAGGTCCTGATTTCGTATCTCTGTTTCTCTTGCTTTATATTCGTTCATGTATTTCTCAAGGTACTTGTATGCTTCATCTTTTTTACCAAGTTTGTCTGATACCTTCCATAGCATTTCATATATTTCGGTTAGAAACTGTTCTCCCTTTAACATTTCTGTAATTTTTTCTTGCTCATGAAGCAATGTCAAGGCCTCAGAGTATTTCTTTTGCGCATATAGAACCTTTATGTGGTTAATATTATATAGCGTGGTAAAAATAAGATTTCCGTAAGCATTCTTTTCCAAAATGCTTAATGCATGGTTATCATATATAGCTGCGCTGTCAATTTGGTTCTTTTCGAGGAAAAGCATGCTTATATTCGTTAATGCTTGAAATGTCATACCCCAGTCTTTTTTGCCACTTTCAACAGATTTTTTATATAGTTGTAACTTTTTTTCTCCTTCAGCAAAGTAAGCTTGAAAAAAATATATTCTGTTAAGAGGAAATTTTACTTTTTCATATTCTTTGCCTGCAAGCATAAGTGGGCTTTTGGCGTTTTCAGGATCGTTAATATCTAAATATAATTGTACAAAAAGTAAATATACATTACCGAGAAAGTAATGATCTTCGTATTTTTGAAAAACAGGTATGGTTGATTTTAGCAGGTTATATGCTTCTAGATATCTTCCGTAGCGTTCATAGTTTCCTGCCAATTGGTAATTAATGCATGCCATGTCGTAGTCATAGTTGATTGAACAAAGCTTTTTTGCTTGCTCTAATAAAGGTATGCATTGTTGGGCCGATGCATTCATCTGTATAGTCCTGGCTTTCCAAAATAAAGCTCGGGCTTTTAATTGTTTGTTCCCTTTTTCCTCAGCAATTTTATATAGTTTGTCAAGGTCTTTTATTTCTATTTTAACACGATTGTTTTCAAAATCCATGCGACATAATTTACTTGCAATGGAGTCAAATTCTTTATCAATAGGCATAAAATTATACTTTTGTCCTTTAGCATAAAGAGGTAATATAAGTAATACAATCAGAAAAATATATTTAACGTAAAATCTTTTCATGTTATTTTAATTTATTTGTCTGAGACGTATAAGATTCATATAAAAATATGTTTTTTATGATGACTGCAAATGTACATAAAATATATGATTTTGTAGCCAAATTAGAAATTAAATAAGATCGTATTAAAAAATGATGCATTATGAATTGTAAGACAAAATGAAAGTATTTAATCATGATTCTAGTTCTTGTGTTAAATACTATGATTTGTTTCTGAAAAAATGAATAACTTTAGTTCACATAAGGTATAGTTTTTATGTTTGATTTTATTTTTTATCACCTTGTTAAAGTTGGCGTGCTTCTTAATTCGTTCTTTATTTCCGGTATCTTTTAAGTGTGAATACTTTATCTGTAGTTACAGAGAATGTTATTGACAAAATAATAAATTAATTACAATAAAAGTCTATTTTCTTGCCGTTATGGTTATATTAAATTATTTTTGCCTGTAAATACAAATAACTGTACGTGGAAATGTCATCTGGAGCTGTTCAAAAAATAACTTGACAAATTTATTGAAAACACCTGAAAGGGGGTATGTATGATGAATGGTACGATAACGGCATAAATAATTATCTAAAATTATGAGAACAATAATATTATGTATTTTGCTTTTCTGCGTTTACGCGCTGGACACGAAGGCTCAGACAATAGAACCTGAGGTGAATGAGAATGTTGAACTGATGAGTATATTGGCACGTATGGCCGGATATCCTGAATATAACATGGACATGGCAGGGCAATATATAAAAGACATGGATGAACATTTTAAGAGTCAAACGAAGCATCCGGCTGTGCAGTATATGAAAGAACTCAGAAACAAGTACGGCATATCTTTTGATGCCGTGATGTCGATGGCGATACATCTTAATAATCAGAACGGCACGTTCTCGCTGATAGACGAAGAAGTGCCGACGCTTGAAAAGAGATGGGGCAAGGTGGACAAGACGGAGTTTTTGACACAGCTCGGCAACTTTTATAAAGATACAAGGTTCAACGACTTTTTCAATGCACATAAAGCCCTGTATGAAAAAGGACTTGAGGCTTATCGTGAGAATGTGATAAAGTATCTTGACACAAACTGGTATTCTGCCTTTTATGGTAAAGAGCCGCAGGAAGTATTTTCTGTGATTATTGGCTTTTGTAACGGCGGTGGAAACTATGGAGTTAACAGACACGTAAGAGGCAACAAGAAAGAAGTGTTTGCCGTTGTGGGCTATTATGTTGATAAGGAAGACAAGCCGATGTACAGCAAGGACTATCTGCCTACGCTTGTGCATGAGTTTAATCACTCTTTTGTAAATTATCTGCTTGATGAGAAACGATATCCCGGTCATGTGAAAGATATGGAACAGGCGGCAACTGAGATATTTGAGCTGTCTAAATGGGCTATGGCAAAGCAGGCATACGGCAACTGGAAGACAATGATAAACGAATCGCTGGTGCGCGCAGCCGTAATCTGTTATATGTTGGACAATGATTATAAGCCGGAAGAAGTGAAACAGGAGTTGTCGGAGCAGATTCAGCGCAACTTCAGATGGATGCCTGAGCTGGTGAGCCTGCTGAGAAAATATGAGAAGAAACAGCACAAGTATGGAAACTTCGAGAACTTCTATCCGCATGTTATAACCTTCTTCACTAATGTGGCGAAAAAGGAAAATGAAAAGTTCAAGGTGTTAAACTGAAATCGGTAATTATGCCGTACATAGTTTTATCAATTTTGTGCATTAACGTTTTCAGCCCGTCTTATTGTTTGCTTTTTCTTGACATAGCCCGCTATATCAAGAAGAGTCTGATGAAAATCAGCTTAATGTAAAGCCAAAGCGCCATGTGTTTTCCATTCGCAAGCACTACGTTTGGTATTGTGCCGGCTGATTTGCAATCTGCCGGAATTGAGTATCAGGATTTATTTAATCCGATTACTTCCTATTTCTTGTAGTAAAACATTGACTAGACTAACGTCGAACTTCGTTTTCAGCGCAGCTAATTATGAAACGCTGTTCGGCGTTAGCAAATTATAAAAGTGTCTGCAAAAAAATGACGAAGAACGATATAAAACAAAAATACAGACCGAATCCTTATAACGATTTGGCTTTAATGTAAACCTAAACTCGGCATAAGAAAAATGTGTCAGCGGCATAAATGTACAGGCTGGAATGTTGACTGTAGTTGACAGCCATAAATACCGGCCTGTTTGCCGGTAAAAACTGTGCCGTTTCTGCATCAAAAGTGGCCTGTTTTTAGACCGTAAACGATAGGTTAATGATTTGAAACATATACTCGTTGTTTTGCTTACAGTTTTCTTTATGGAGATTCTTTCTCTGATTGTTTCTTAATGAAGAATATGCATTTTCCTTTCAGTTTTTTGCCTTTAAATTCTATGAGGCTTTTTATGCAGGCTTATATGGATGAGAACATTTGTGGCAGTTTTGTTTTATTGCCGTCAGAAAATAAGTACGGATGTTTTTGATGAAGAATAAAAAAATATTATCTTTGCAGTTAGACAAGTAAGGGCAGAAAACCCGTACATGTCATAACGGCGTACTGAAAGGCTTACGGCATTATGCCGGACAAAAACGGCAGCATACAGTTGACGAAAAGGGGCGGGGATGGACAGATGTACTAAGGAGCAGCGGCACAAAAACATGGCCGCCATACATTCGGCAAACACAAAGCCGGAGATGATAGTCAGGAAGTATCTGTTTTCACGCGGATTCAGATACAGGCTGAATCATCCGCGCCTGCCGGGACATCCAGACATAGTGCTGCGCAAGTATCGCACGTGCATTTTTGTGAACGGCTGCTTCTGGCATGGACATGAAGGGTGCAAGTATTTCAAGATGCCAAAGAGCAACGTTGACTTCTGGGCAGCCAAGATAAACCGCAACAGGCAGCGCGACAAAAGGGTGCAGCAGGAGCTGGCCGCCATGGGATGGCACTGCATGACGGTGTGGGAGTGTGAGCTGAAGACAGACAGGCGTGAACAGACGCTGACGTCGCTCGAATACACCTTGAACCATATATATCTTGGCGACCGCACCGTGAGATACTCTCTCCCGGAAGACGACTGCGGCATGATGGCGGCAGAGACAGAGCCTGAATATGGGGCGGCGGATGATGACGACAGGGCGATGATATAACGCATAGAATTAACAGCTAAACCGGAAACAAGAAAATAAATCTTTACAACTGTATGAGTTAAAAAACTAAATAGCTTACGTTTTAAGTGTAGAATTTGCTAAATTTGCGGCAGAAACAAGTATTGTGTAGATGAAAGATTTTGCGGCTATAGATTTTGAGACGGCCAACGGCGAGCGCAGTTCGGTGTGCAGCGTGGGCGTGGTGGTTGTGCGTGACGGTGAGATTGCCGACACGTTCTACTCGCTTATACAGCCCGAGCCAAACTATTACACCTATTGGTGCAGCAGAGTGCATGGCCTGACGCGCGAAGATACCGAAGAGGCACCGGTGTTCAGCGAGGTGTGGAAGCAGGTGGAGCCGCTCATTGAGGGGCTGCCGCTAGTGGCTCATAACAAAGGCTTTGACGAGGGCTGCCTTAAAGCCGCGTTCAAGGTTTATCAGATGGATTATCCCGACTACTGCTTTTACGATACCCTTGCCGCTGCCCGCAGGGCTTTTCCCGGTGCAGAGAATCATCAGCTGCATACTGTTGCTGCCCTTTGCGGCTACGACCTAACGATGCACCACAATGCCCTTGCTGATGCCGAGGCCTGTGCATGGATTGCAAGAGAGATATTGTGATACTGCAATGTTGTGGCACATATACTGAGAATGAATAAAAGACGGAGTAAGAAAACAAGTCGAGTGTGTAATTGCTAAACAAAGAAGAAAAATGAAACCTATTGTAGCCATAGGAGATGTTCACGGTCTTGAAAAATGGAGAAGCATAGTTGATGAGCACGAAGACTGCACAATCGTGTTTCTGGGTGACTATCTCGACCCGTATGAATACATTACGCGCAGGCAACAGCTGGACAACCTGCGTGACATCATAGAACTTAAGAAGCGGCGCATGGACGACGTGGTGCTGCTTCTTGGCAACCATGACCTGCATTATTTCTGCGACAGGGCCCTGCCCGGTTCGCGCTACGACTTTCAGATAGAGAGGTTTGCCGAGGCTATGTTCAACGCCAACATAGAGCTGTTTCAGTATGCCTATCAGCAGGGCAACCGGATATTTACGCATGCCGGCATACAGCACAGCTGGTTTGTAGACGACTTTAAGGGCGACCTTACTCAGCCTATAGCGCATCAGCTGAATAATCCCGAGTCAGTCCAGTTTAACACCATGTTGCGCCTTGGACATGCCAGGGGAGGACGCATAGGCAAAATCGGAGGAATATTCTGGGCAGACATAAGCGAACTGACCGACCCGCTGCATGGATATACGCAGATTGTTGGCCACAACCGCGTTGACGACATTACGGAGCGCTGCGGATATAATGACAACAAGATAATCTTCTGCGACTGTCTGCGCAACGGCAAATATTATTATGAGGAATGAGGCTGTAGGCCGTATGAGGCGGTTTTCATGCCTATACAGACAGGCTGTATAGTGTATACAGTATGGGTACAGCCTGAATTTCTCACTTGACATGGATTAAAAACATATAATTCATCGAAAAATTTTTGCTGCTTATGCTGCGGTTTGGCATAAGTGGCATTTATTTTTGCACAAAAATTAAATAACTTCGTATGATACTTTCAAACACATATATAAAAAATGAGTCAGCATTAAGAAAATATTTTTTAGGAAATATAAGACTTAATTGGACTTTTGGTTAGGTGATGTCATGGTGTAATTTCTTGATTTCAGACAATATTGGCAGGATAATGATGCCGTTGAGGCAGTTTCTGTGATTATATCCGTATGTTGCGGGGCTTTGTTATTTGCATAATGATAAGCTTATGCTTAGAAGAAGCGATAGGTTTTGTTTTTGGGTAAGATATTGTTTGCAATCGAAAGAAATGGGTGGGCTGTGGGTTTTTGTTTCTTATGAATAAGCATGTTTGGCGTACACAGGCTGCAGTATTGTCTGCATGGTTGTGGGCACGTGCATGTTGCGGCTTACATTTTTTGTACGTTGCGGATTGTGGCTTGGCGTATAAATAATAAATAGCTGGCTGTTGTTGATGCTGTGTTGCCGGTGTCAGCCGTTATTGTTACGGCTGATGTCGGTTGTGTATTGATATTAGAACCAAAAAATAAATAGACAATTAATTATGACAAAAGACCTATTCGACAAGTATATATGGCTTGTTGATGTAATTTACCGCTCGCGAAAAATAACGTTTGAGGAAATCAATGAACGGTGGCTCAGGTCGAGCCTGAGCGACGGGCAGGACATACCTTTAAGGACATTCCACAACTGGCGTGCGGCCATAGAACAGATTTTCGACATAAACATTGAATGCAACAGAAAAGGAGGCTACTATTATTACATCGAGAATGTAGACGACCTGGAAAACAACGGGTTGCGAAACTGGCTGCTGAACACCTTTTCGGTTAATAATCTGCTTGTAGACGGGCATAACCTCAACAAGCGCATATTGTTTGAATATATGCCTTCGGACAAAGTGCATCTCGAAAAGATTCTTGAAGCCATGCGCGACGGACATGAGGCACGGCTCGAATATAGGTGTTACTGGTGTGAAGAGACAGGATGTTATACTTTTAGACCTTATTGCGTAAAGTTGTTCAAGCAGCATTGGTATGCGGTGGGGCAGTGTGTCGAATGTGGTTCTATACGCACATTTGCGTTAGACCATATAATAGATATGCACATCACCGACAAGGAGTTTGTCTATCCCAAGGACTTTAATCCGGAGAAGTTTTTTGAAGACAGCTTCGGCATAGTTATAAGTGACGACAATCCGGTAAAAATCCGTCTGAAGGTGTATGGAATGCATGCGTCGTATATGCGCTCCCAACCTTTGCATCATTCGCAGCAGGAAGTTGAGACTGCCGAAGGTTACTCGGTGTTTGAGTATTATATGCGCCCTACGTGCGACCTGATACAGGAGATATTGTCGTGCGGCTCGGATGTAGAGGTGGTATCGCCCGAAAGTTTCCGTAAAAAAGTTGCTGAGGTGATACGCAGGATGGCCGGAAGATACGATGGTGATTCATAATTGGCTACGCCGAACCACGTTTCACAATTTTTTCCGCCATGAAATGAGGTGATGAATCTCTGACATGGCGGAAACTTTTTTATTAAGGATGAATAGCTAAGAAATATGGCTCGTTTTAATTAAATTGTGAAATGCAGTTCAGTGCAGCCAATTATAAATTATGAAACGAAGTTCAGCGCAGCTAATTGTGAATTGTTCTTTTGCATTCTTCTTTCGATTTGTATTCACGTTTCGTTTTAATGTTGTATCTTTGTCGGCGGATTCGCGATGAATATACAGGAAATTTCTGATTTATATGCCAAGTCGCCGCAGGTTGCGGCACTGGTCAGGTTGCTGGAAGACAAGTCTGTTCCGACCGTTTTCCTGCAGGGACTTGTTGCGTCGGCCGCTCCAATGATGTTTGCGTCGGCCGCACGCCGTGTCAGTCCTATGTGTCTTTTTGTTCTTAACGATGCCGAGGAGGCCGGCTATTTTTATCACGACCTTACTCAGATTATGGGCAACACAGACGTGTTGTTCTTTCCATCATCTTATCGGCGTCAGGTGAAGTACGGACAGCGCGATCCGGCCAGCGAGATATTGCGCACCGAAGTGCTCAGCCGCTTGTCGGCGCCGCTTGAGGGCCATCCTCTTTATGTGGTTACATGTCCTGAGGCGTTGAGCGAGCTTGTCGTGTCGCGCAAGAAACTTGACGAACGCACATTGCTGCTGCGCACAGGCGACACGCACGACGTTATACAACTGGAAAGAACGCTGCGCGACTTTGGCTTTACAGAGGTTGACTATGTTTACGAGCCGGGCCAGTTTGCCCTGCGCGGAAGCATTCTCGACGTGTTCTCATATAGCAGCGAATATCCTTTCCGTATCGACTTTTTCGGCGATGAAATAGACTCTATACGCACCTTTGAAGTGCAGAGCCAGTTGTCGCGCGACAAGCGCGAGCGCATAGAGATAGTGCCCGAACTGGCAACGCTGACCGACGAGAAAGTGTCGTTCATGCGCTTTCTGCCTGAAGACACCATCATTGTGGCTAAAGACATTCTGTATGTGCGCGACGTTATAGACCGCACCTATCATGACGGCTTTTCGCAGCAGGCTAAGAAAGAACGTCTCGAGGGACTGACCGAGATGGAGCAGCAGGCCGTGATGAAGGAGCTTAGGGCCGACTCCATGCTGATAAGCGGAGCACGCTTTATGACCGATGTTTCTGGTTTCAGACGTATGGAGATGGGCACTAAGCCGACGGGCACACCGACGGCAACGCTGAAGTTTGACATGACGCCTCAGCCGCTGTTCCATAAGAACTTCGACCTGCTGACAAAGGCTCTTGAAGACTATATGCTGCGCGGATATAAACTTTATATCCTTGCCGACAGCGTCAAGCAGAACGAACGCCTGAAAGACATCTTCACCACGCTGGCAGACGAAGGCAAAGCCGGACGGATAGAGTTCTTGCCTGTTGACAAGACTCTGCATGAAGGATTTGCCGACAACAGTATGCCGGCATGTTTCTTTACCGACCATCAGATATTCGACCGCTTCCACAAATACAGTCTGCGCTCTGACGCCGCACGCAGCGGCAAGATGGCGCTCACCATGAAAGAGTTGCAGGAGATGGAGCCGGGCGACTATATCGTGCATGTGGATTTCGGCATCGGGCGCTTTGCCGGACTGGTGCGTGTGCCGGCAGGCAACAGCTATCAGGAGGTGATACGCATCATTTATCAGAACAACGACAAGGTGGACGTGAGCATCCACTCGCTCTACAAGATATCAAAATACAAGCGCCGCGACAGCGAGACTCCGCCACGCCTGAGCACACTCGGCACTGGGGCATGGGACAGGCTGAAGGAGCGCACCAAGAAGAAGATAAAGGACATTGCGCGCGACCTTATAAAGCTCTATGCGGCGCGCCGACACGAACAGGGCTATGCCTTCAGTGCCGACTCGTTTATGCAGCATGAGCTTGAAGCCAGTTTTATATATGAGGACACGCCCGACCAGCTGAAGGCCACTAACGATGTTAAGGCCGACATGGAGAGCCGCAGGCCTATGGACAGGCTTGTTTGCGGTGACGTAGGCTTTGGCAAGACCGAGGTGGCTGTGCGTGCGGCCTTCAAGGCTGCGTGCGACTCTAAGCAGGTGGCTGTTCTTGTGCCCACCACCGTTCTGGCTTATCAGCACTATCAGACGTTCTCTAAGCGACTGAAGGATTTTCCCGTGCGTGTTGATTATCTGTCGCGCACACGCAGCGCAAAGAAGACTCGTGAGGTGCTGACTGACCTTGCCGACGGCAAGATTGACATCATTGTCGGTACGCACAAGCTGATAGGCAAGAGCGTGAAGTTTAAAGACCTAGGACTGCTCATAATAGACGAGGAGCAGAAGTTTGGTGTGGCAACAAAGGAGAAACTGCGCAAGATGAAAGTGAACGTAGACACGCTGACCATGTCGGCAACGCCGATACCGCGCACGCTGCAGTTTTCGCTGATGGGTGCGCGCGACATGAGTATAATGCAGACTCCGCCACCCAACCGCTATCCTATATGCACCGAGCTGCACACCTTTGACAAGGAAGTGATAGCCGATGCCATAAACTTTGAGATGAGCCGCAACGGACAGGTGTATTTCGTTAACGACCGTATAAGCAACCTGCCGGAGCTTGCCGCCATGATACGTAAGTATGTGCCCGACGCGCGCGTGGCCATCGGTCACGGACAGATGAAGCCCGAGGAACTCGAGAAGATCATAATGGACTTCATGAACTATGAATACGACGTGCTGCTGTCTACCACCATCGTTGAGAACGGCATTGACATAAGCAACGCCAACACCATAATTATCAACGATGCTCACCGCTTCGGACTGTCTGACCTTCATCAGATGCGAGGCCGTGTCGGCCGTGGCAACCGCAAGGCATTCTGTTATCTGCTTGCTCCGCCTAAGTCGGTACTTACGCAGGAGGCCCGTCGCCGGCTTGAGGCTCTCGAGACGTTCTCTGAACTTGGCAGCGGATTTAACCTGTCGATGCAGGACCTCGACATCCGCGGAGCCGGCAATCTGCTTGGAGCCGAGCAGAGCGGATTTATGGAAGACCTTGGATATGAAACTTATCAGAAGATATTGAATCAGGCTGTAACCGAGCTGAAGAACGATGAGTTCAGCGATATGTATGAGGACGAGATGGCCGAGGGCAAGACATTTACGGGCGACGACTTTGTTGAGGACTGCGCCATTGAGAGCGACCTCGAGATGTATCTGCCCGACCAGTATGTGCCCAGCAGCAGCGAGCGTATGCTCCTTTACCGTGAGCTTGACAATATTCAGACTGATGCCGACCTCGACGCTTACCGTTCTCGTCTTGTCGACCGTTTCGGTCCAGTGCCTCACGAGGGCGAAGAACTTATGCATGTTGTTCCGCTGCGCCGTATAGGCAAGCGCCTTGGCTGTGAGAAGATTATCCTGCGTCAGGGACAGATGCGCATGCAGTTTGTGAGCAACCCCATGAGCGCATATTATCGCAGCAACGTGTTCGACACCGTCTTAAACTATATCGGTCATAATCCGCGGACATGCAATCTGAAGGAAGTGGCCGGCAAGCGCATGATGATGGTTACGGGCATTAATACCGTTAGCGAAGCCGTAAAAAAACTGCGTGAGATAGAAAGTTTTAAGTGAAGAATGAAGAGTGAAGAACGAAGAATTCAATAGCTTTGCCGTATAGATTTTATTGGCAATTACTATGCATTTGAATTGACTAACGTCGAGCACTGTTTCTTTGTTCTTCACTCTTCGTTCTTCACTTTATTTATTCTGTGTTTCATTGTTCTCAGTGCGCTGTATGATATGCCGGTGGTTTGCATAATTTCGTCGTTGGTTTTGCCGTTGTTAATCATTATCAGCAGGAAAATGTTATACGGAGTCAGCTTTTTGTAGTTATGCTCTATGCTTTCTATGGTTTTAGGGTCTATAGTCCTGTAATATTCAATCACGGCCTCATAGTCGTCCTTTTTCCATGTTATGGTCTTACCTCCTTTTTCCAGTTCATCGTAAAGCATGCGTCCGTGGCCGAGAATAGTCATTCTCCTTTCTTTCAGACTCTCAATTTTCTTGTTCAGTTTCTCTATTTCCTTTTCGTTCTTGTCTTTCTCCTTGTCGAGTTCGCTTATCTTCTGTCTGTATTGTTCCGTCGTTCTGCTTATGTCCTCAATTTGTCGTTTTGTCGCATTTCTTCTTCGGCGGTTATATGCAAGCATGGATATCATTACAGCCGCTGCCAAAACCATTACGGCTGATATGGCAATTACGAGTCTGTTTTGGGCTTGCGCATCAGCCGCCTTTCTTTCGGCATTGTTTTGCAGACTGAGCATGTGTTCTGTCTGCTGTTTAGTCTTTATGCTGTCTTTTGTGGCCAAAGCCCTTTCTTCAAGTTCAGACGCCTCTTTATATTTTCCCTCTTCTTTTTTAAGGTCAGCCATCCATAACAGCACTTCTGCCTTAAGTTCAAGTTCGTTAGTGTTTAGTGCGTCGTTCAGCAGTTGCCATGCCTTCCGGTTCTCTCCTCTTTCAAAATAAATTGAGCCAATGATATAATATGCGTGCGCATTTGGCTTAATTTCCAAAGACTTTTTCGCATAACGGATAGCTTCGTCATACATGTTTTTGTTGATGAAACTTATACTTATATTTGTCAATATTTCTGCAATATGTTCATTGTTATTCAAATATTTTAAATAAGGAATTATTTTTTTTGAATATACTATGCTGCTGTCAACTTCTTCAATACGATTAAAAGCTAAATTAATCTTATTCATTGACAAGGCGACAAGAATTTTGTTGTTAGCTTTTCGGGCTGTTTGAAGAGCCTTTTTTGCATAGCTTAGTCCGGTTTGATAATTGCCGGTGTCGATATTTATAAAAGATAAGTTGATGTATATTTTCGTAATGAAGTTAAGGTCGCTTGTTCCTTTGGCCAAGTGTTCCGCTTTTTTTATTAAGTTTATGCCTTCGCTTTTGTTGCCCCTTTGATAGCATGTTATGCCTTTATAATAATATGCCTTGGCCAGTAAAATCTTGTTGTTGTTTTCTTCATAGAACCTTATGCTTTCATTAATCAAGGAGTCTGAATCGGTTTGTTTGTCGAGACAAAAATTTGCTTGCGTCATCAGCAAGTCATAATATGCTTTGTTTTCTTCGTTTAGCCTTTTGACATTTATGTCCGACAGGTTATTCATGGCAAGTTCATATTTCTCCTTTTCAATCAGTCTTTCTATTTCCGACAGCTTTTCATGTGTGTCGTTGTCGTTACTGCAATTTGTTAATATTAAAACGGATAAAATAAGGCAGAGTATAATTTTTGTCATTGCTTCAGAATTTTGATTAAAGGTATGAAAATAATACCAATTGAGCAAGAAAAATGAACGTTTTATCATTGCATCGTGTTACATTTTTAGTTTGACAAACTCTGTAATATAGACGCTAAAGTGTTGATGTGTAATGCTTTATGCCTAAATAAAAAATGTAACATACACGAAAAGATAAGCCGAAAAAGTTTGGATGTAATTTTGGATAACACTAATTTTGGAAGTAGCAAAATTAAAAAAAGTATTATGAAAAAAATCATCATGTTATTTATGCTTTTGGCTGTAATGACATCAGCCGGGGCGCAGAACGCATCAAATGCGGAAAAGTTTTACGACAGATTGTTGACTGATTTTGCAGTTGTTAGCGGAACTAAGTGTAATGGCGTCACGCTGCTTTCGCCAAGTGTAAATTTAGGCTATAAACTCCTTCCGCGTATGTCTTTGTTCCTGCATACGGAAACGCTGTATGGGCATTATGACGAACTGAAAAGCTACGCAAGGACACAAACTCTTGGAGGTGGAGTAGGGTATACTTTATGGAAAGCAGATGCCGTGGCTCTCGAAGTGCGTGGCACTGTGGCAGCAGGACTTAGTTCTGAATGGAAAAATGTTATATACGACGCTGCGCTGATAATGAAGTTAGGGCGCGGAAAAATACATATGAACGTCGGTGTGGGATTCCGCCATATCAGTTCGCGCACAGCCGGCATAGACAATTATAATGGTGCCAACTTCATATTGGGCTTCGGAATTTAGGTTTGCTTAAGATGCTAAAAGACCGGTTATAGAAAAGGAATGCTGAAAATCGTAACCAAATCACATTGTTTTGCTTAACGCGTGTCTGTAATTGCAATATAGCTAAACCGAATTGTAAGCAAAATCATGCGTAAATGTTTTAAATCATTAACCTATCGTTTATGCATTGTAACTCGGTCACTTTTACATCAAAAGTGGCCGAGTTTTTAGTCGTAATCCTATGACTTTTTTATGCTATCCATAAGGTTATGATAAAACTGAGAATTTATAATTAAATTATATGCATAAGGCGGTTTGTGTTTAAGCTTTTAGCCACAGCTGTCTTATGATAAAAAACTCCCCGTAAGCACCCAACTGTGCTTACGGGGAATAGAATATGATAATAAAGATTTTGTTATTCTGCCGTCTTCTTCATAAACTTTCTTACAGGTCTGTCGGCGTTGTTGCTGCCGTCAGCACGTGTTGAAGGCGAGTAGTCAGGATAAGAGTAGCCATACCAGCTGTCCCAGCCCCATTCGAAGTCACCCCAGTTAGGTGATGACGTCTTGCGCAGCCTGAACTGCATGGGGTCGCCATATTCGCCTATGATAGTTCCGCTGAACCAGCTTTCAGATAGCGAGTAGTCGTATATTGTGAAGTAGGTGTCGTCCTCGCGTGAGTAAATTTCGATGTTGCGGTTGTTCACTCTCCATTCTATGTGGCTTGCGAAATAGTCCCACGGAGCATCGCTGTAATAGTCAATCCAGTAGCCTGTGCCCGAAGCATACTCGTAAGGATCCTTGTCGAAGGCCAGGATTGAGTAAGAAGAGTAGTAGGTGTGTCCGTTCCACTCGCTCGTTACGTACATGTCGCCTTCCCAAACGCCCCACAGTGTGTCGGCTATGTATTCGTCGTCGTCGCAGCTTACGAATGTCAATGACATGGCTGCCATCATTATCATAGCAAGGATAGATGTAAACTTTTTCATAATATATCGCTTTAAATTATTAATATTCTGTTTCGCTGTTTTAAATATTCTGTTGCAAATATAATTCATTGTGTCTGCCTGTGCAAGCATAAATCCATATTGTTTTTAGGAATTTCCCTATTTTTATGTTACCAAAAGCCTACTTTCATAGATGAATCGTGCTGTGAGAGACGCGCAGAAGTGAGGGCGCGATAACGGCAGAAGGCTTTATTGTCCGGTGTAGCGCGAGATAGTGGGGAGTAAGTTTTTAAAGCTCCGTTTAATTTAGTATCTTTGCATTCGTGCAGAATAATAAACAGACTGAAGGATGAAAAGCAAGAAACACTTGATCATGGCAGCAGCCCTTATGGCTGCCCCGGTGTGCGCACAGGCGCAGGCCGTACACGAAACAATGAAGGTGAACATTGAGCGCGGGCGCATTGATGCCGTTACGGGCATAGTATATTCGCAGATTACATCGGCATCAGACAACCGCACGCTGCAGATGACTTTGCTCGTGCCGTGTACGGACAAGCCAAAACCGGCCATAATATATTATCCCGGCGGCGGATTTCTTTCGGCAGCACACGACAGATATGTAGAGATGCGCATGGCTCTGGCTGAGGCCGGCTTTGTGGTGGCATCAGTAGAGTATCGCACCGTGCCCGACATGTTTCCGGCTTTGCTGGTCGACGGCAAGTCGGCCGTCCGCTATCTTCGTGCCCATGCCCGTCGGTTTGGCATCGACCCTCAGCGCATAGGCGTGATAGGCGATTCGGCAGGAGGATATCTTGCACAGATGGTAGGTGTTACGGGCGGCGACAAGGAATATGATCAGGGCGACTATCTCGACCAGAGTTCGGATGTGCAGGCCGCAGCGACAATTTATGGCATAAGCAACCTGATGAACATAGGCGAGGGGTATTCAAAGGAGATACAGGACATACATGCATCGAAGGCCGTTACCGAGGCGCTGCTCGTTCACGGAACGGCGTTTGCCTCTTATCCTGGCGCAAGCATTCTTAGCGATACGGCAAAGGCCATGAAGGCAAGTCCGATGGGGCATATACGCAAGGGACTGCCTCCGTTCCTGATAATGCACGGCACGGCAGACGCACTGGTGTCGCCTGTGCAGAGCAGGCAGCTGTATGACGCGCTGAAGAAAGCAGACAACGACGTAAGCTATGTAGAGGTTGAAGACGCCGGGCATGGCGACATGTACTGGTTTCAGCAGCCTGTCATCGACCGCGTGGTTAGATGGTTTAAGGAAAAACTTGCAGAAAAATAATATTTTTGTGAATTAAGAAAATCAAAGGGGGCGTTTTTTGAGCGAATCAAAAAACGTCCCCTTTGATTGTTTATGGTGTCTTTGTTAGGATGATAATCAACGAGACAAACGTTCCGGCTGATTTGCGCGGGTGTTGTTGTGCGTAGCTGAGAATCTGCCGGAATTAAATATAACAACCGAAAATCAGAGCGGCTAATTTTCTGATCTATCGCCAGCTCATAAACAATTTTGTAGTTTCGGCATCATGATGGTCGAAGAACAGACTTTTGCCTGTGTCGAGTGTGGCTATCTCTGCCATTTCTTCATCTGTAAGTTCAAAGTTGAAGATGTCGAGATTCTGCTCCATGCGCTCTATGTGAACAGACTTCGGTATTATTATCACGCCACGCTGAATCAGTCAGCGCAATGCAATCTGTGCCACGCTCTTGCCGTGACTGTTGCCTGTCTTTGTGAGAGTTTCGTTGCTGAACAGATTGTTGCGGCCTTCCGCAAGCGGACCCCATGACATGATGTGTGTGCCGAACTCCTCCATTATCTTCTGTGCTTCAGTCTGCTGATTGAACACATGCGTCTCAACCTGATTGACCGCAGGCACAATGTCGACGTTGCTGGCCAGGTCGATAAAGTGGTCGGGATAAAAGTTGCTCACGCCTATGGCGCGCAGCTTGCCCTCTCTGTAGGCATCCTGGAGTGCCCTGTAGGCTCCGTAGCGGTCGCAGAATGGCTGATGAAGAAGCATCAGGTCAATGTAGTCGGTCTGCAGCTTGCGCAGACTCTCGTCTATCGATGCTTTTGCCTTTTCGTAGCCGTAGTTGGATATCCACACCTTGCTCACGATGAAAATGTCCGACCGGTTAATTCCGCTGTTCTTCACGGCACGTCCCACACCTTCCTCGTTGTGGTAGGCCTGTGCCGTGTCAATCATCCTGTAGCCTGTTTTCAGTGCGTCGCTAACGCAACGTTCACATTCGTCGGGCGAAACCTGATATACGCCGTAGCCTATCTGTGGCATCTCTATTCCGTTGTTCAGTTTTATTGTCTTCATGTTACCTTCGTTTTTATGTTTAGCAAAATGTTTCTTTCACTTTGCAAAGTTAGCAATAAATAACTGTGTGTAGAGGATATGGATTACGGATAGATTAACCACTTTTACAGACTTTTTTCATGGCTCTTTGAGATGTCGGCTGCAGAGCCGTTTCAGCTGTGCCTGCCGGCAACGTGAAGGCATGCGCTGCCTATGGCCTTTGCTTCTCGGTTATTGCCACCTTTATCACTCCGTCAAGCCTGTTTTCAAACGTGCGGTAAGCCTCTTCAATCTCGTTTAGCGGATAGCGGTGGGTTATCAGCGGGGTGGTGTCTATGTGGCCTTCGGATATCAGACGCAGAATTTCGTCGCAGTCGCAACCGTCAACGCCGCCTGTCTTGAACGTAAGGTTCTTGCCATACATGTCGGGCAGCGGCAGTGTCTGCGGCTTGTCGTAAAGAGCCACAACGGTAACTATTGCATTGGGACGTGCGCATCGCCATGCCAGTTCGAAAGTGTCGTCGGCTCCTGCCACTTCAATCACTTTGTCGGCACCGCCGCGGCAGCTGTTGGCTTTTACAAAGGCTTCGGCGTCTTCGGGCTTGGTTACGAGTACATCGGGATAATGACTGCGTACAAAACGGATGCGCTCGTCCGACTTCTCGCAGACGATTATGCGCCGTGGCTTATGGAGCATGGCGCACAGCAGGGTGCATATGCCTGTCGGACCGGCACCTATTATCATTACTGTGTCGTCTGACGTAATCTCGGATATGCGTGCTGCCCAGAAGCCAGTGGCAAGTATGTCGCCTGTGAAGAGTGCCTGCTCGTCTGTTACGTTGTCGGGTATGCGGTTGAGTCCGTTGTCGGCGTGCGGCACTCTTACATATTCTGCCTGTCCGCCGTCTATGCGGCAACCTAACGCCCAGCCTCCGTCGGGGTCTTCGCAGTTGTTCACGTAGCCGTGCTTGCAGAAGAAACATTCGCCGCAGAATGTTTCAACGTTCACCGTAACGCGGTCGCCCGGCTTAACGTTTCTTACTTCAGCTCCCACCTGCTCAACTATGCCCACCATCTCGTGGCCAACGGTTATACCGGGCACGGCCCTCGGCACGCTGCCGTGCTTTATGTGCAAGTCGCTTGTGCAGATGCTTCCGAGGGTTACGCGCACAATGGCGTCGCGCGCGTCTTTAATTTGCGGCACGGGCTTTTCTTTAAGTTCAAACCGTCCGCGCTCTATGTATGTGTATGCTAACATCGTTTTGCTTGGTTTTATGGTTATATTAAATATGTTTCGGTATGTAATGAGTCAGGATAAAACCCTGATTGCCGCATTGCTGGCCACTGGTTATTCCTCTTTGGCATTGAAGAAGGCGTCGAGTACTTCGGCAAATATGTCGCCTGGCGATATGCTGTCAAACAGCTGCATGCATGTGCGCAGCTTCAGTACGTCGATTTGTGAGCCCATAAGTCTTCGTATTGTGGTGCGGCCTTTGTGCTCGAGCAGTGCGCCTGATATTTCGCGCAGTCGCGCTCCGAGCAGCGGGTGTGCCAGATATGCGCGTGCTTCGCCGGTGCCGTCGAGTCCGTAATATTCAGAGTTGTAGCTGTGCCCAAGACCTTTCTGCTGCGGAAATATGTACCATATCCAGTGGCTACGCTTGCCTCCGCTGCGTATTTCGCTAAGTGCTGTTGCATATTCGGTTTCCTGTGCATCGACGAATCTTTGCAGATTATATTCATTTTCGTTCATGGCATTATGTTTATTTGGTTTGTATGTCTTGTTCCTTGTTTTTGGAATGCTATGCGCGGGGTGCCGTCGGCAACGTAAATAGTGCCGCATCTTATGAATCCTTCTTTCTCTAGGATACTGATCATCGTGGAGTTAAGTTCGTGAGTGTCCACTCTCAGGTTGCCTTTGTCAAGGGCAAACCTTATGGCAAGCAGTGCTATGCCGTCTATGGTGCCGTCAGACGCAAGTCGGTGTATCACGTTATAAGGCTCGTCGTTAGGCCATTGTCCGTTGTATATCTTGGCATAAGTAGGCTCGGGCGACGGGCGCATGCAGAAGCATGCCACAATGCGGCTGTTGAGGCATATCAGATAGAAACACCCGTCGGCAACATCACTCGCCACGGTCTGTTTCTGCGGATAGCCGTTAGTCCACTGCACGTTGTTGCCGTTGCGGCGCATATATTGCCGCGCCTTGTCGAATATATCGTTTATCTGTGGCCACAGATTTTCAAATTCCTCTTTGCGGCACAGCTTTATCTGTGGTCTTGTGTCTTTTGTAACGGCAGAGCCGTAGTGTTTAGCATATTGTTTCATATCAGGCTTTTGGCACATATAGTTTTTTTAATGACATACAAAGATAGTGAAAGGCGAGAGCAAAGTCAAATAAAAAACATAGTTTTTTGAATTTTGTCTTGGCCGAGCCGCCTCCTATCTTATTTAAAGATAGTGAAAGGCGAGAGCAAAGTCAAATAAAAGACGTAGTTTTTTGAATTTTGTCATAGCCGAGCCGCCTTATTTTTAGTATGCCTGCCGTCGTTTGTAAATATTCCTGTATTACGGAAACAGATATAAAGGTATTTTTGACTTTGTGCAATTACATAAATATTTCAAAAAACTTCTTCAAAGGATGTGGGATATTCAAAACTTTTGTGTAAGTTTGCAGAAGATAAAAATATCATGCCAAAAGTTTACTGATAAACAGTTGTCGCAGCGTTTGGCATAAAGTTTGTAGAAGATTTTATATATAAACCGATAAAAACAAAAGATGAAAACAGTTTATGATTTCACTGTCAAGGACAGAAAAGGAAAAGACGTATCGTTAAAGGAGTATTCCAACGAGGTGCTGCTGATTGTAAACACAGCAACAAAGTGCGGATTCACACCGCAGTATGAGGAGTTGGAGAAACTTTATGAAAAATATCACAGCCAGGGATTTGAGATTCTCGATTTCCCCTGCAACCAGTTCGGACAGCAGGCTCCGGGCACAGACGAGTCTATACATGAGTTCTGCAAGCTGAACTATGGCACAGAGTTCCCCCGCTTTAAGAAACTGAAGGTTAACGGAGAAGACGCAGATCCTCTGTACAAATATCTTACAAGCCAGAAGGGCTTTGCCGGATGGGACATGAGCCATCCTATAGCTCCGATTCTTGACGATATGCTGTCAAAGGCAGATCCCGACTATAAGAGCAAGGCAGACATCAAGTGGAACTTCACAAAGTTCCTTGTTGCCAAGAACGGTGTAGTTGTGGCACGTTTCGAGCCTACAGAGAAGATAGAGAACATAGAGAAGCAGATTGAAGAACTGTTGAAGAAATAAAAACATATACATTCATATTTGTATAAGATGAAATGAAAAGCCAATGATATAGCGCGGTGCAACCTTATGGGGCATGGTGGTGTATTGTTGGCTTTTCTTTGTCTTTTAAAAAAACTATAAATTAATATGGAAAACGCAGAGAGAGTGAGCTGCCTTATCATAGGCAGCGGTCCGGCAGGATATACGGCTGCGATATATGCAGCACGTGCTAACCTGAATCCGGTAGAGTATTGCGGTCTGCAGGTTGGCGGACAGCTGACACAGACTACAGTGATAGAGAATTTCCCAGGCTATCCCGAGGGTGTGGACGGCAATCAGATGATGTTGGATTTGAGGCAGCAGGCAGAGCGCTTCGGTACAGACATGCGCGACGGCGTTATCGTTAAGGCCGACCTGAGCGAGGCTCCTTACAAGCTGACAACAGACGACGGACATGTTATTGCTGCCGACACTGTAATCATTGCCACAGGTGCTTCGGCAAAATATCTCGGACTGGCTGACGAGGAGAAATATAAGGGCGAAGGCGTGTCTGCATGTGCCACATGCGACGGCTTCTTCTATCGCAAGAAGGTTGTTGCCGTTGTAGGCGGCGGCGACACAGCATGCGAGGAGGCTCTTTATCTTGCAAGTCTTGCAAAGAAGGTTTACATGATTGTGCGCAAGCCGTTCCTCCGTGCATCAGAGGTTATGCAGCGCCGTGTAAAGGAGGCTGAGAACATAGAAATTCTGTTTGAGCACAACACGCTCGGCCTTTATGGTGAGAACGGTGTTGAGGGTGCCCACCTCGTTAAGCGCAAGGGCGAACCCGACGAGGAGAAATATGATCTGCCTATCGACGGCTTCTTCCTTGCTATCGGTCACAAGCCTAACAGCGATGTGTTTAAAGAGTGGCTCGACCTCGACGAGATAGGATATATCAAGACCATAGGCAATACTCCTTGCACCAATGTGCCCGGCGTATTTGCTGCCGGCGACGTTGCCGATCCTCACTATCGTCAGGCAATCACAGCTGCTGCAAGCGGTTGCCGTGCGGCAATAGAGGCTAAGAACTATCTTCAGGAGCATCCGTCTCACTGATAGACGTTTGCTGGCTTGAATTAGAAATAAGGCGGAGTATGGGCGCGTATGATTTCTCATAGCGTTCATACTCTTTTTTGTATTGTGCTGGATATTAGTAGATAAGTCTTTTAAAGCTTGTGTTATTCGGTATATGCAGGCTTTATTCTGCCAAAATGGCGGCAGTCCGAATATAGAAAATAAATCGGCGAGCCCGAAATATCTGATTTGCTCAAAAATAATCACTTGTTTGCAACAGAAAACTCGGCCACTTTTGCATCAAAAGTGGCCGAGTTTTGACCCGTAAACGATAGGTTAATGATTTGAAACCAATACATCTTGTTTTGCTTACAGTCAGTGCAGAAAATATGTCTGTTTTGAACGTTTGTTAATGTTAGGTGCCTGTTTCGCTTATGATTTTTTGCCCCTTTAAAATTATTCGCCTTTTGATGCCTTTAAACCGAGCCCTGTCATTAGGCACATTGGGCTGACCATTACAAGAATATTGATGCGTTCGGCCGTGATTTTGTTTTATATTGAACGGATTTTCGTTAGCTTTTTTGCTGGCATGGGAGCAATTTCAATAAAAAAACAGCGACAGCAGAAAACGGCTATCCTGCCTGACGGAAATGACCAATTTGGATAAAGACCCGCTTAACTTTTGCCAATTTAATGCTAAACAGTCAGTACGTCATGCCTTTGTTTGGCTGTATGAAACTAAAAGACTATATTTGCAGATGATAAAGACACGAAATATACAATAATGACAGGAAACCATCGAGACAATGCAAGCAAAGGAACTGCATGGCCCTGTCTTTGAATGAATGCTGAACGTTGCAAAAACAGCTCATAGCAAGATGCTGCCTGCGGGCATTAAACCATAAATGAGCGAACAATATTGAGACAAGAAATTATTAGTTACAAATAATCCCAAAAGTATCAACATACTGACAATCCATGATGAAAATAAAACAATTTTTCGCCAAGAAAGAATTAAAGTTGCGCAAAAAACGCCTGATTCTGATGTCCTGTTGCATCGTAGCCGTAATAGCAGGATACGTTATCCTAACATGGCCTAAGAAAAAGGCACCTGAGATACCCGTCGTTTCTGTAGAGAAAGTCGGCGTGGAAGACGTCAAGATTTACGGCGACTATGTGGGCCGCATACGTGCACATCAGTTTGTAGAGGTGCGCGCCAGGGTGGAAGGCTTTCTTGAAAGAATGGCTTTCGCAGAAGGAACATACGTGAAAAAAGACCAGATACTCTTCGTAATCGACCAGCGCCAGTATAAGGCAAAGGTAGACAAGGCGCGCGCACAGCTGCGCAAGGACTCGGCCCTGGTGCTGAAGACCAGACGCGATCTTGAGCGCATACGCCCCTTGTTTGAGCAGAATGCTGCCAGCCGCCTTGACCTTGACAACGCCACAGCAGCGTATGAGACGGCCGTTGCAAGCATGGGCATGAGCCGTGCCGACCTTGTTCAGGCTGAGCAGGAACTGAGCTACACCTACGTGCGCTCGCCGATATCAGGATATATCAGCGAGAGACTTGTAGACCTTGGCACACTTGTCGGCACAGGCGGCAAGTCGCTGCTTGCCACCGTAGTGAAGAGCGACACCGTGCTGATAGACTTCAGCATGACCGCGCTCGACTATCTTAAGAGCAAGGAGAGAAACATTAACCTCGGACAGCGCGACTCGTCGCGCTCATGGCAGCCGTATGTAACAATAACGCTGCCCGACAACAGCACATATCCATATAAGGGACTCGTCGACTTTGCCGAACCGCAGGTAAGCCCGAAGACTGGAACATTCTCTGTACGTGCAGAGATGCCCAACCCTGATCACGTGCTGCTTCCGGGACAGTTTACGAAAGTGCACGCATTGCTCGATGTCCGCGAAAACGCAACTGTTGTGCCGCAAAAGGCACTCATCATAGAGAAGGGTGGAGCCTATGTCTTCGTAATGAGGCGCGACTCTACGGCCGAGCGCCGCTTTATCGAGCTTGGCCCTGAGTTCGGCAACAAGGTTGTGGTGGAGAGAGGACTCGCCCCCGGCGAAACCATAATCAGCGAGGGATACCACAAGCTTACGCCAGGAATGAAAGTGCGCGTAGCCAACAGAAAGAAGACTGCGGTCCGTCCGCAAGCGAAAACCAATTAAAATAAAAGTTTCCGAATAGATGAAAGTAAACTTCTTCATAGACAGACCGGTCTTTTCGATAGTAATATCAGTCCTCATAGTCATTGTTGGACTTATCGGACTGACAATGCTGCCCATAGACCAGTATCCGCAAATAACGCCTCCGGTGGTAAAGATCAGCGCCTCCTATCCGGGAGCCAGCGCGCTCACGGTGTCGCAGGCTGTGGCCACGCCTATAGAGCAGGAGCTGAACGGAACTCCTGGCATGATTTACATGGAGTCAAACAGCTCCAATTCAGGTTCGTTCTCGGCGACAGTTACGTTTGACATTTCTGCCGACCCCGACCTGTCGGCTGTGGAAATACAGAACCGCATAAAACTGGCAGAGTCGCGTCTGCCGGCCGAGGTGGTGCAGAACGGCATCGAGATAGAAAAGCAGGCAGCAAGCCAGCTGATGACTATCTGTCTGACATCAAACGATGAAAAGTTTGACGAAATATATCTCAGCAACTTTGCCACACTCAACGTGGTCGACCTGTTGAGGCGCATACCGGGAGTGGGGCGAGTGTCTAACGTGGGCAGCCGCTACTATGCCATGCAGATATGGCTTTACCCCGCGCGACTGGCAAGCTTCGGCCTTACGGTGCAGGACGTGCAGAACGCCCTGAAAGACCAGAACCGCGAGTCGGCGGCCGGCGTATTGGGCCAGCAGCCCGTAAAGGGACTCGACTTCACGATACCCATCACGGCACAAGGACGTCTGTCTTCTGTTGGCCAGTTTGAGGAAATCGTACTGAGGGCCAATGCCGACGGTTCGTTCATACGCCTGAGAGACGTTGCCCGCGTTTCTCTCGAAGCGCAGTCGTACAATACCGAAAGTGGAATAAACGGCGGCAATGCTGCCGTGCTCGGCATATACATGCTCCCCGGTGCAAACGCGATGGAAGTGGCAGAGAATGTGAAGAAGGCAATGGAGGAGATAAGCCACAACTTCCCTGAGGGTGTAAAATACGAGATACCGTTCGATATGACGACATACATATCGGAGTCGATCCACGAGGTATACAAGACTCTGTTTGAAGCACTTGTACTCGTTATCGTCGTCGTGTTCCTCTTCCTTCAGAGCTGGCGTGCCACACTCATCCCGCTTGTGGCCGTGCCGATCTCACTGATAGGAACGTTCGGCTTCATGTTGATTCTGGGCTTCTCGCTCAACATGCTCACCCTGCTTGGCCTTGTGCTTGCCATAGGCCTTGTGGTAGACGATGCCATTGTCGTCGTGGAGAACGTGGAGCGCATAATGGAAGAGGAGCATCTCAGTCCGTATGAAGCCACCAAGAAGGCCATGAACGGACTTACGGGAGCGCTTGTTGCCACGTCGCTTGTCCTGGCAGCCGTGTTTGTGCCGGTTAGTTTCCTGTCTGGCATAACAGGACAGCTGTACCGCCAGTTCAGTGTAACGATCGTAATCTCTGTGCTGCTTTCTACGGTAGTGGCGCTCACGCTCAGCCCTGTGATGTGTTCTCTGATACTCAAGCCCACGGACAAAAACAAGCCTAAGAACAAGGTGTTCACGGCTATCAACAGGTGGCTCGACCTTGGCAACAACAAATATTTAGCCGGAATATCAAGAATAATCAAGAATCCCCGTCGTGTAGGCATAGGGTTCTGCATGATTCTGATAGCCATATTCATATTCAACAAGCTTACGCCTACCAGCTTCCTGCCGTCGGAAGACCAGGGATACTTCACCGTGGAACTGGAAATGCCTGAAGGAACAACTCTCGAACGCACACGTGCCGTAACCGAAAGGGCGGTTAGCTTCCTGATGAAGAATCCTGCTGTGGAGTATGTGCAGAACGTAACAGGATCGAGCCCGCGCGTCGGAACAAGCCAGACAAGGGCACAGCTCACCGTTATATTGAAAGAATGGAAAGAGCGTGACGATAATACAATAGAGGACATTATGGCCGGCGTGGGCCGTGAACTGTCGGAATATCCCGAGTGTAAGTTTTATCTGTCCACTCCTCCTGTAATTCCCGGCCTTGGTACGTCGGGAGGATTCGAGATGCAGCTCGAAGCTCACGGCGACGCAACTTATGACGACCTGGTGAACGCTGCCGACACGCTGATGCACTATGCCTCAATGCGTAAGGAACTGTCAGGTCTGTCGTCATCGCTGCAGGCAGAAATTCCGCAACTTTACTTTGACGTTGACAGAGACAAGGTGAAGATGCTCGGTGTGCCGATGGCTGACGTGTTCTCAACAATGAAAGCCTACACGGGATCGGTGTATGTCAACGACTTCAACATGTTCAACCGCATTTACCGAGTGTACATACAGGCTGAAGCCCCATACAGAGAGCACCGCGACAACATAAGTCTCTACTTCGTCCGCGGCTCAAACGGCGACATGATTCCGCTGACTGCGCTGGGCAACACCGAATATACCACTGGCCCCGGCAGCATAAAGCGCTTTAACATGTTCAACACGGCAATAATACGAGGCACGGCCGCACAGGGCTACAGTTCAGGACAGGCCATGGAGATAATGGAGGAACTTGTCAAGGAGTATCTGCCCGACAATATCGGACTGGAGTGGAGCGGACTGTCATATCAGGAGAAACAGGCCGGAGGACAGACCGGAATAATACTCTCGCTGGTATTCATTTTCGTCTTCTTGTTCCTCGCCGCACTGTATGAAAGCTGGAGCATACCTATTGCGGTGCTGCTCTCGCTGCCTGTAGCTGCATTGGGAGCCTACATCGGAATTGCAGTCTGCGGACTTGAAAACGACACATACTTCCAGATCGGACTTGTGATGCTTATGGGACTTGCGGCTAAGAATGCCATACTTATTGTGGAGTTTGCCAAGGATGAAACCGACGCGGGCGTCAATGTCCTCAAAGCCACGCTGCACGCAGCTAGACTGCGCTTCCGCCCGATACTTATGACCTCGTTCGCATTCATATTGGGCATACTCCCTATGGTGCTTGCCTCAGGACCGGGATCTGCCAGCCGAAAGGCTATCGGTACGGGTGTGTTCTTCGGAATGCTGGCTGCCGTCTTCATAGGAATACAGCTTATTCCATTCTTCTTCATTACAATATATAAAGCCAAAAACAGATTGCAGGCTAAGAAAGGGAACAAGGAACAAAAAGCGATAGCACAGCAACAATAAATTATGAGACACGGATTAAAATACATAATACATGCGCTGATATTAACGGCAGCAATAAGTCTGTCTGCCTGTCAGATAGGCAGAAAATACACACGTCCGAATATAGAACTGCCGGCAGCACTGTCTGATGAAGAAAACACAGACTCGACATCCATGGCCGACATCTCGTGGAAAGAGGTTTACACGGATACAATCCTGCAAAGCCTCATATCCAAGTCTCTTGTCTACAACAAGGACATGCAGATGGCGGCAGCCAGGATAAAAGAGCTGGCAGAGATGAAGCGTATAAACTATGCTAATATGTTTCCTGCGTTCGGAGCTAAGATCTACGCCGAGAAGGAAAGAGAACATCACGGCAACAGTAACCAGTTTGACCTGAAGGCTGCAATGTCATGGGAACTCGACTTCTGGGGAAAACTGCGCTGGGCACATGATGAAAGCATTGCCGAACTCATGGCCTCTGTAGAAAACCGGCGCGCATTGCAGATAAGCCTCATTGCGCAGGTGGCACAGACATATTATGAACTTGTGGCGCTCGACAACGAACTGTCAATCGTACATCAGACCGTAACGGCACGCCGGGAAAGCGAACATCTTGCGCGCATACGATATGAAGGCGGACTGACGTCTGAGGTTACATACCGACAGGCTCAGGTGGAATTGTCAAGGACGGAGACACTCGTGCCCGACCTTGAACTGCAGATAACTACAAAGGAAAACGAACTGGCATTGTTGACGGGCGAATATCCGCACCGCATAGAGCGCTCGACGCTGCCACAGGAGGTTGTCTTTCCTGACAGTTTGCCTGTAGGATTGCCTTCATCGCTGCTGGAACGGCGTCCTGACGTGCGCGAAGCCGAGCAGCAGCTTATTGCGGCAAACGCAAAAGTGGGCGTTGCATACACAAGCATGTTCCCGAACATAACGCTGACAGGATATCTCGGAACTGAAAGCGACGACCTGAAAGGAGTGTTAAGCTCGCCTTACCACTTCTTGAGCGCCAACCTGCTTCAGCCGATTTTTGCCATGGGCAAGAACAAGGCTCGCCACAGAGCAGCAAAAGCTGCATACGAGCGTGCTACTTATGCATACGAAAAAGCTGTTCTGACGGCTTTCAAGGATGCATATAATGCCATAGCCAACTTTAATAAGGTGAAGGAAATATACAAGACACGCTACGACCTGGAGAACTCGTCGAAGACGGCATTGTCGCTTGCTCTTGTCCAATATGTAAACGGAGCCATCGGCTATATGGACTTGCTTGATGCCCAGCGTACTTACCTCGATGCTCAGATCGGACTCAGCAATGCCCTGTTGGACAGTCAGCTGGCAAAGGTGAACCTGTATAAGGCTCTGGGCGGCGGATGGTAAGGATATGTGTCTGAACACATGGCAGGCACAGACAGGAATGTCTTGGTTGCCGACTTCATAAAAAACACAGCGGGCGGACAGTCATTATCGACTGTCCGCCCGCTGTGTTAATATCCACATAAATGAAACAGAAGTTCCGTTCTTATCCGTTAAGCCTATGCTAAATCTTTCCCTTGTAAGTGCGGAACACCAGATAGCGGCCGTCGGCACAGAACTTTACGCTGTTGCCTGTGGCCTCGTTGAGAGTGCCCTGCCACCAGCTGCCGTATGCGTAAGAGTTCCATTTCAGTCCGCTGCTTTCTATCCTGCTGCAAGAAAAGTTGAATATGCTGACCTGCTGACCGGCGAAGGTCTCAAACTCAGCATCGCCTTCGACAGCGACAAAGTAGCCGTGGTCGGTTAGCATCACCGCGTCTATGCCCATTTCGTTCCTGTAGCGTTCTATCAGACTGATGTTGCCCAATGTGTGGTCTTCTCTCTTTCCCGTTGCTCCCACGTATGCAATACTTATGAAACCCATGCTTAGGCAGTGGCGTGTGGCTTTGGTCTGGTCGTTGTCGTCCTGTTCATCTATGATGTGAAGTATGTCGCGGTATTTCTCCTTGAACACTTCGTCCAGTGAGTCGCCGTCGCCTACTATCGCATCGGGCACGAAGCCGCGTGAGATATAGCTGGCAGCCGCACCATCGCAGCAGCATACATAACGTGCATTACTTATGGCCGCAAGCGGAATTTCGGCAGTGGGAAAGTTGCCGTTGCCGATAATCACGGCATCGGGGGCGAAGGATGTTGTTATCAGAAAGTTCTGCATTGCTGTTTCTTTTGAATGGGAGTTATGGGAAAAATGGGATGGATGAGGCAAATATGGGGTAGGGTGATGCTGCTGGAAATCATGCCGGCTGTGACTGCTGCTGCATCATCCGCTTCCACTTAAAGTAGCCCATTACGGCTATTACCACATAGAGAGCGTAGAGCGAAGCCTTGAAGGGTATGCCCTTGCCGATGTAGAGATATGCGCACACGGCATCAACGGCAATCCAGAAGAGCCATTGCTCGATGTATTTTCTTGATAAAGCCCACAGGCCTACAAAGCTCAGGGCGTTGGTAAAGGCGTCAGTAACGGGCACGGTGCTGTTGGTATAGGTTACTAACACCCACCACGTTAATGCCCATGCCGCGAAGAAAAACAGCGTTACAGGCAGGATTAATGAGCGCCTGAAATGAGTGATGGGCATATCTTCTCCTTCTTTCTGACCCTTCTTGCGTCCGAATTTCCATACCGCATAGCCGTAGATTGCTGCAACGGTGTAGTAGACAGCCATGCCTGCGTCGCCATACAGTCCGTGAGTCCAGTAGAGCCACACGTCGAGAGCCGGCATGACTATGCCTACAATCCAAAGGGCTATGCTGGCCTTGTATTCGAGCCAGATGTATATAAGGCCCAACACCGTTGTTACGATGTCGAGCCAATATTGTGACATAAACTGATTGAAGTCCATCTTGCAGCTGCTGTTGTTAGAACGTCAGGCTGAGATGAGCCATAAAGTTTATCGGGGCCTGTGCGGCATATCCCGTTTCGTATTCGTCGTCTTCAGTGTAGGCTATTACCTTGCCGTCTGCATTCTTCTTGTAGCCCGGGGCAGACCATCCGTTGTTCATGTACTTCTCGCTGAACAGATTGTATACAGTGCAGCCGAGGGTTATGCTCTTCAGACCTTTCAGCTTGAATGTATATGAAAGGTCAAGATTGGTTACAAAGTAGCTGTCAATCATCATGCTGACCTCGTTGCCTCCGTTCTCGTTCTCGCTTATGTAGCTCTTTATGCCGGTGTTGGTGAGATACTGCTCGCCGATATACTGACTCTGGAGCGATGCGCTAAGTCCTTTCCAGTTGAACGTAAAGATGTTGTTGAAGATGAAGTCGGGCGAGAATGACAGTGGTGTGTCGCCGAGCGTTACGCTTTCGCCCGTGTCGCTCAGTGTTATGTGCCAGTCCTTGGCTCTGTTGCGGCTCCATGTTGCGTTGGCGTCCCAGCGCAGCCAGTCGACAGGTTGCCATGCTGCCTGCAACTCAACGCCCATACGGTAGCTCTCGCCCACGTTGCGTGCTATCATTTCGCCTATGTTGTTAAGTTCTCCGGTCAGCACAAACTGGTCGTTGTAAGTCATGTAGTAGAAGTTTACTCCGGCAGAGAATCTGTTCGTGGTGAACTTATAGCCAAGTTCCCAGTCGTAGAGCCTTTCTGCCTTGAGGTCTTCGCCAAGGTTGTCCTCGTAGTCGTTACGTGTCGGCTCGCGGTGAGATATGGCAAACGAGGCGTAGGCCTGATGGTTGTTGTTCATCTGCCAGAATATTCCGGCTTTCGGGTTGAAGAAGTCGAACGAGTTGTCTTCGTTGAACACAATCTGCTTGTATGTGTCGTAGTCGAATGCGTCGCACGGTCCGCTCATCTTGTAGTTTACATGGCGGTACTGCAGGTCAACGTATGCACTGAGTCCCTTTATGAACTCATAGTTTACCTTTCCGTAAATATTGCCGTCAGTCTTTTTGGCGTTGTTGTCATAATATTTGTGGTTAGGCTCTATGTCCTCGTCGAAGTTTTTCACCCACAGCACGTTGCCGTAGTGATCGCCGTCATATTTGTTCCAGCCTCCGCCGATTGTTGCCTTCAGACCCTTACGGTTGTTGTAGTTGAGTGATGCTATGGCTCCGTAGAAGTCGTTGTCCATCTGCTTGCGGCGCACCAGGTCGCTCGTCTTGCTCCAATCGTTGGTCAGAGTATATTCGGCCAGTGTTCTTCCGTCCTTGTATTCTTCGTAGTAGCCGAAGCCTTTTGTGTAATGCAGGGCCACGTTGAGGCTCAGTTCACGTGACAGAATTTGGTTCCAGAGCAACTGGTAGTGCTGCTGATGATAATAGTCAATCTGGTTGTCGTAGAAGTGCATGTTGCCGTCTTCGTCTGTGTACATATATCCGCAAGAGTTGTATCTGCGGCCGTAGAGGTTCATCTCGTAGAGCGAAGCATAGTTCCATGCATGATATGTCTCTTCCTTTCCGTTGAAGGTGATAAACTTTACCACTGTGTTGTCTGAGAAATATCCGCCCTGCAGGAAATAAGAGTCTAGCTTCGACGATGCGCGGTCGATGTAGCCGTCGCTGCCAACGTTGGAAAGGCGTCCCTGGAAGCCCCAGTGACCGTTGATAAGTCCTGTGCCGAAGCGGAACGTTTCCTTGTGTGAGCCGTAACTTCCGGCAGAGAGGTCTATTCCGCCGAAAGGCTTCACGCCGATGTTTTCGGTCTGCATGTTTATCGTGGCGCCGAATGCACCCGCACCGTTGGTTGATGTGCCCACACCGCGCTGAATCTGCATGCTCTCAACGCTCGATGCAAAGTCGGGCATGTTGGTCCAGTAGACGTTGCTGCTCTCAGAGTCGTTGATTGGAACGCCGTTGGCTGTTATGTTTATTCGTGTAGGATCGGTGCCGCGCACTCTTATACTGGTGTATCCGATGCCGTTTCCTGCGTCAGAAGTTGTCGTTACCGAAGGTGTAAGTGATAGGATAAACGGTACGTCCTTGCCGTAGTTCATCGACTTTATCTGTGACTTGCTGATGTCGGTGTGCGTGATAGGCGTTGTCTCGCCTGCACGTGTAGACAATACCTGAACTTCCTGCAGTGCAACGGTCTTTACCGAGTCTGCCTTTGTCTTTCCTGTTTCGTTAGCTGCTGTTGCGTTGGTTAATGCCAATGACAATGTTGCCGCAACAAAAAAATGACGTTTCATTAAAAAACTAATAATTAAATACACAAAAAGGGGCATACTTTCTTATGCTTAAATCCTTTAGACCAAAAAACAAATTAGTTCGGCCGTTTATCCCTACGCCGGAATTACCCGTATCAGGTTCCAGGGTTTAATCTCAGCCTGCAATTTATCAGGCACCCCTTAATCTACCGTTTGTAAACCGGCGGCAAAGTTAAGGCTTTTTTAACTAACATGCAACTCTATTGTAATGTTTTTGTTTCAAAAATGTAAATAATCATGATATTTTGACGGCTGAATGGATAAAAAATAAAAAAATAGCAATTTTTTAAGCGTAAAATTTTGTGATATGAAATTTTATTCGTATATTTATGGCAGAAAAAGAACAGATACAAATAGTTATCTGGCGGTCTCAAAAATATGCAACAATCAGAGCAATCTGATAAAGTAAGAAAAAAGATGATTTGTGATAATTGCCCTTGAAGTGATGAGGAGTCTGTTGAAGATGTAAGCACTTGATTTGAGATTGATGTTTTTTATTTAAGATGAAAGGGGAAAGAAAGTAAATGCAGTTTGTTGATACGGATGTTTTTTATAATTACTCCTTATCGCTTTTGCTAAAGGGAATGGCGGCTAACATTTAGCCGCCATTTTTTGTGGCTAAAAAGCGTGTCCCTCTTTTGTCATATCTTCGTTATTCTGTCGCTTTTGTGGCTCAGAATTCATGTTTTCTTTGGTGCGCCAATGTGTCTTTGACTTTTATCATACTTAGTGTTTCTTGCTGTTTGTGCATATTGCGTGTTATATTATTACGGATAAAGTGAAAATGTATTCAGTCTGTTGTAGGATGTTCTTTTGGTAAAATAAAGTGGTTTAAAAGTTGCATTGTTTTAAAAAGTTTTTATTAAATTTGCACATCTTTTATAACAAACGCTGTTTATAGGTATTAAAAAATAGGTATGAAATAATTTTGTCGGTAAAAAGCAGGCATATTTTGCATTAATATTGAGAATGTTAATTGTTTCCTAAATAAATTGATAAGAAGAAATAAACCAATAAAAAGAACTAATGAGAAAAAGAACTTTTTCATCTAAGCTGTTCCTTCTTTTAGGAACGGCCGCAATCTTAGGATTTTCCGCATGTACGGATAATGACTATGATTTTAATGAGATTGACTCAACAATAGGTATAGGAGGCGATGGTCTCGAGATACCTTCGATGTCAACAGAGATTATCCCGTTGAAGGATGTTTTGGAACTGGAAGAGAATGGTAGTGTTATTGAAGACGAACTGACCGGCGACTACGTATTCCGTCTGGATGGTGCCGATGTAGCCCCGGTTCATCCTTTTATTGATAAGATTACTGTTGCTGAGCAGACGTCGACTTCTAATGATGTTGAACTTGTGTTCTCTACGCCTTCTGGTTCGCGCCGTCGCAGCCGTGCAACCCGTGCCGGAGGCGAAAGTCTTGTGGCTGACGGATGGCTTCAGGCATTTACTTATGAAGGCAAGCAGCCAGAAGAGGTGGTGGATTTGTCTGACGCTGAGGTAAGTTCTTCTGTAAATCTTCAGATAAACTTCAGCGACGTAAGGTCTGTTGTAAGCCAGTTTGACCAGATTGTCATTGCCCTTCCGGCGTTTATGACATTGTCTGACGTTAATTGCGGCGGTCATGCATATACGATGTCTGGATCAGAGCTGACGCTTAAGAATGTTTCAACTTCGTCGAACCTTACTATAACAGCAAACGTAACTTCTCTTGACTTTAAGGAAAAAGACACCACATACGGCTCGCTTAAACTTTCTGGCGGCAAGATTATGATGGACGGAAAAGTCTATATCAAGGCCGTGGCCACAAGTATCAATGCAGGTGCAGGCAGCACTACAGGCAAGAAGATAAGCAGTACAATGACCATGAGCAGCTTTGTTGTTAATGCAGCTACGGGTAAGTTTAACCCTGAGATTGCGCTTAACGACCTCGGCAGCGTAACCGTTAGCGGCATTCCAGACTTTCTGCTTGGCGGCAATGTGGTTGTCGACCTGTATAATCCGCAGATAAAGCTCACCATGACAAGCGACATGAGCGTGCCCGGCAAGCTTGACGGCGTGATAAAGTCTTTTAAGGACGGTCAGCTCCTGGCTACGGTGAACGTAAATGATATTCCGATTGATGCCAACAGAACCTCAACTGTATGCATATGCCGCAGGGCTGAAGGCGTTACCGGCTTCGACCATGTCATCGTAAACGAGAGTCTGTCTAAACTTATCGAGACTATACCTGACAACATCACTTTCTCTGCCAATGCAACGGCAGACAGCAAGAACGACTATCGCTTTGAGCTCGGACGCAACTACACGGTGCAGCCGGTTTACAAGGTAGACGCTCCTATCGCCTTTGGCGAGAATGCCAATATAGAATATCGCGACACGCTTGACGGATGGAACGACGACATTGAGGACTTTGAACTTGCTGAAGGTTCGTATATCAATCTTGATGCAAGCATAAAGAGCTGCGTGCCTGCTTATATGTCTATCACAGCAGTGCCTGTTGACGCCGACGGCAATGCTATCAGTTCAGACGAGCTTTCTGTTGAAGTAGAGGGTACAGTAGAGGCATCTAAAGACGGAGTGACTGAAACAGTTTCGCCTGTTAATATAAAGATTAGCCAGAGCAAGAGAGGCGCAATGAAGAAGCTCGACGGTATCGTGTTTGTCGTGTCGGGCAAGGCCAACGGTGCCAGCGGAGCCGTTACGGGCATTACGCTCAACGCACAGAAGCACTCGCTCAAGGTTGACGAAATTAAAATCAAACTTGTGGGAAAACTGATAGGCAACTTTAATTAATAAAAAAAACAACAGGCAAAAATGAAATCAATATATAATAAGGCTATCGTTGCAGCCTCAATGCTTATGGCATGCAGCGGCGCCATGGCTCAGGAACTTAACTCGGCCTACTATACAGAAGACTATAATTTCCGTCATGAAATGAACCCTGCTTACGGCAACGAGCAGAACTATGTGTCTATTCCTGCACTCGGAAATATCAACGTCGGACTGCACGGAAACTTCGGCTATCAGGATGTTGTGCTGCATAATCCGATGTATGGCATCGAGGGCGGAAAGAAGATGACAACATTCATGAACCCTTATATCTCTGCTTCAGAGGCTCTCGAAGGCTTTAGCACAGGCAACAACCGCATTGTCGGCGATGTAGGCGTAACGCTGCTTTCTGCCGGATTTAAGGCTTTCGGCGGATATAACACCATCACGCTGTCGTCTAAGACATCGTTTGGCGTGTCGTTGCCTTACGAGCTGTTCGAGTTTGCAAAGAACACAGGCAACAAGACTTATAACATCGGCGACATCAACGTAGGCGCCAAGTCGTATGTCGAGCTCGGCCTTGGCCATTCTCGTCAGATTAACGACAAGCTGCGTGTGGGCGCCAAGCTGAAGTTCCTGTTGGGCGTAGCCAGTGCCGACTTCCTGTTCAAGGATGTTAAGGCCGACCTGGCTTCAAACGACAAGTGGATAATATCAGGAACGGCTACTGCAGATGTATCGATGAAAGGATTCACTTATGAGTCGGAGACAGCAGAGTATAACGACCCCTCGAAGGGTGAATATGAGAAGATAAACAGTGCTAATGTTGACGGCGCAGGCATCGGAGGCTTCGGTATGGCCATCGATCTCGGAGGTGTCTACAAGATAAACGACGACTGGACTGTCAATGCTGCTGTGCTCGATCTCGGTTTTATCAACTGGAGCAACGACATGCAGGCCGTTAACAGAGCCGACAAGTTTGAGTTCAGCGGTTTCCGCGATTTGTCTGTTTCGAGCGACCACGGGTCAACCATCGACGACCAGCTCGACAGCTATGGCGACCAGATTACAGACTTTGTAAACCTCAGAGACAACGGCGACCAGGGCGGACGTACAACCGGAATAGGTGCAACCGTAAACGTCGGTGCTGAATATAACTTGCCTGTTTACCGCAAAATAACATTCGGAGCATTGAGCAGCACGCGCATCAACGGAGCCTACACATGGACAGAAGGACGCATCAGCGCCAACTGGACTCCGCTGAGCTGGCTCGACGGCGGCGTAAACTTTGCTGTCAACAGCTTCACTACAAGCATGGGCTGGGTGCTCAACATTCATCCCAAAGGCTATAACTTTTTCATCGGAATGGACCATGTCCTCGGCAAGAACAGCAAGGAGGGCATTCCGCTCAGCTCTAATGCAAGCCTTGCGCTTGGCATGAGCATTGCGTGGTAAACTTTTTTTACTTACAATAAAATAATAGAGGCTGCTTCGGATTCGTTCCGGGCAGCCTCTTGTTTTTTGCATCTTCATCATCTTTTGCCATTCTTTGGCTCATTGTGCTTAGGCGTATGGCGCAGTTTTCTTGCCTTAATCCTATATCTGTTATTGGCATTCTGCTGTATTGTCGTTGCCTATTTTCCGGCATATCAGGCTATATTCTGAAACAACAGCCGGTAGGAAGAAAATAGAAAAACTGCAGCCTGCTGAATGTATCTGCATTCTTGTGGAATTAAGCTATATGCGGACTAATCGTCGTTTTGGCTTACAATATAGCTGCGTGTGGCTCCGTTGCAGCCATGCATGCCATGAATGCACAAAAAAGGCAGACCGGACATCACGTCCAATCTGCCTGGAAAATGAAAAATATATTAGAAAAAATTATTATTTACATGAAGGAGTCCACGGCTTCAGCTGTTTGAAGAAGTCGTTGCCTTTGTCGTCAACGAGGATGAATGCAGGGAAGTCTTCAACCTGAATCTTCCATATTGCCTCCATGCCAAGCTCAGGATACTCAACGCACTCGATGCTCTTGATGCTGTTCATAGACAGAACTGCAGCCGGGCCGCCGATGCTTCCAAGATAGAAACCGCCGTGCTTCTTGCAGGCGTCGGTAACAACCTGTGTGCGGTTGCCCTTTGCTATCATTACCATAGAGCCTCCGTGATCCTGGAACTCGTCTACATACGGATCCATACGGTTGGCTGTTGTCGGGCCCATTGAGCCGCAAGGCATTCCTTCCGGAGTCTTTGCCGGACCGGCATAGAGTACGGGGTGATCCTTGAAATACTGCGGCAGATCCTCGCCTGCGTCAAGACGTGCCTTCAGTTTGGCATGTGCTATGTCGCGTGCAACGATGATTGTTCCGTTGAGGCTGAGGCGTGTAGATACAGGATACTGTGACAGAATCTTGCAAACCTCGCTCATTGGCTGGTTGAGGTCTATCTTAACGGCGTTGCCTTCGCCAGCCTTGCGCAGCTCTTCAGGTATCAGCTCGCCTGGGTTGTCGTCAAGTTTCTCAATCCATATACCGTCCTTGTTGATCTTAGCTTTGATGTTACGGTCGGCAGAGCAGCTTACGCCAAGACCGATGGGGCATGATGCGCCGTGGCGCGGCAGACGGATAACGCGTATGTCGTGAGCAAAGTATTTGCCGCCGAACTGAGCTCCGAGTCCAATCTTGTGAGCCTCCTCGAGCAGCTCTTTCTCCAGTTCTACGTCGCGGAATGCACGTCCTGTCTCGTCGCCTGTTGTAGGCAGGTTGTCATAATAGTGAGTAGAAGCCAGCTTAACTGTCAGCAGGTTCTTCTCAGCCGATGTACCGCCGATAACGAAAGCTATGTGATAAGGAGGACAAGCAGCTGTGCCGAGAGTCTTCATCTTCTCAACCAGGAACGGAACCAGCGTGCCCGGGTTCTGTATTCTTGCCTTTGTCTCCTGATAGAAATATGTCTTGTTGGCAGAGCCTCCGCCCTTAACCACGCACAAGAACTTATACTCGCAGCCCTCAGTGGCCTCGATGTCTATCTGTGCAGGCAGGTTGCAGCGTGTGTTAACCTCCTCATACATGCTCAGCGGAGCATTCTGAGAGTAGCGCAGGTTCTCTTCTGTATATGTCTTGTATACGCCTTTCGACAGAGCTTCCTCGTCGCAGAAGCCAGTCCAAACCTGCTGTCCCTTCTCGCCGTGGATGATGGCAGTACCTGTGTCCTGGCAGAAAGGCAGCTTGCCCTTGCATGCAACTTCGGCGTTGCGCAGGAAAGTCAGAGCTACATACTTGTCGTTGTCGCTTGCTTCGGGGTCGTTAAGTATCTTGGCCACCTGCTCGTTGTGAGAGCGGCGCAGCAGGAAGTTAACGTCGCGGAAGGCAGCGTTTGTGAGCATGGTCAGTGCTTCGGGGCTTACCTTCAGTATAGGCTTGCCTTCAAACTCGCCTAATGACACTCCCTCTTTCGTGAGGAGATAGTACTCTGTGTCGTCCTTGCCCATCTGGAACATCGGGGCGTACTTGAATTCTGGTGTTGTTGCCATAATGTTTTTATTTTATATAACAGTTGTTCGTAAGTCGCTTTTGTGGCCGTCTTGCGGTCTTTCCGGCTAAGGCTGTCGTATGTGTTTTCATGCCGTGTCAGCAGCGACAGTGTCGCGGCATGGTGTTTGACTGCAAAGTTATATAATTTTTTTGAAACCCCATTCTTTATTTCTGCTTTATTAAGTCCAAAATGTTCATTCCGGCGCAATGTTCACATTATTAAATCTTTTTACCCTTTTTTCAGTTTTATCCCTTTCCGGCGTTCCGTAGCATCGCATTTCTAAAGGAATCTCTTGCGCAGGAGTCAGCCTGAGTATGTTCGCATGAGCGCACTTGCCTGGCGGATCGTAATGACATATTTAGGCTATATGAAAATCTTTGAAATAAGACAGTTAAATTACAAGGGCGAAAAATTGAAAGTAAAATATATCCTTATGCTTAATGTCTGCGTAAAAGAGAAATATTATCAACCTTGATTGTAAGCAAAATGTGTTGTGTAAGTTTCAAACTGTTAACCTATCGTTTTTGAGTCGTAACTCGGCCACTTTTGTATCAAAAGTGACCGAGTTTTTAGTCGTAAATAAGTTAGTTTTTAGACTAAAAGGGTATCTTATCTATTATGATAAAAGTTGGTAATTTCCGTTTGATATTTATTATGGGATAAACAATTTTAATGTCATTTCGGTAGTTCCTCTACTTATATATGGTTAAGTAAATAGAAATAATAAAAACACATCAAAGAAATACTAGATACCAATAGTTCAAAAACCCAATTTCCTGTTCATACGACCAATTTTAAATCTTTTTGACAAAATGCTATCAAAATATAAATTAGGAATCTTTTGCCCGGAAAATTGAGGTAAAAGTTGATCAAGAAAACTTAATCCTATGCTGGAAAGTGTTGAGATTGTCCCAAGTGGTAAAGCTAATGATGCACAACTAACAATGGCCCATCTAAACCATTTTTCAATTTGTTTATTATTTGAGTATCCATTTAATAGAGCAGATTCTAATTCTCTAACATTATAATTGTGACTTTCCAACCAAGAAGTAAATTTTCCAAAAGCAATATTATCTCTAACTCGAATAATATCTTTCATTGAAATTATCTTATTAAAATATAAAATTGATAAATCTGGAATTTTTTTAGAATGAAGAACTTGGTTGAAATATTGAATAATACTGTCATTATAAATGTCACTTTTATAAAATAAGTATCGTTTTGCTTCCTTTTCAAGTAAAATCTCATCTGTCTTTAATTGTTTAGACCATTCTAAACTTCGTTCAAACAAGCATAATCTTACAGCAGACCAAGTGTCATCTTCATTTGAAATGGATGTAATATTTTCAGATTTAATTTTCAAAAGAGCGCGAATTCTATCATTGAAAGAAAAATCTTCATACATATTTTCTTGTGCTATGTAGTCCCAATAGTTAAATGTATTTGAATCGGAAGTATTGCATACGTTCTTTAAAACAGAGTTTATAAAATGTGATGCCTCAGAACCTTTGCGCTTAAATAGGCGAGAGCAAATCTTGTCTTGATATTGCTCTTGATGCATATTCATATATAAAACAGAGTCTCCGTTATACATAAAAGCTGGTACCCACCAATTGTCTAAAATCACAATTTCACCTCTATTATAAAGCATTCTGAATGCATCAAATCCAATACATTCAATCATTTCTTCTATTGAGTCTGTTCTAATGAAGAGTTTGTCATGTGTTAATAATATAGAAATAATTCTATTTAAAAAATATAGTTTTTCTGGTGTAGATATTTCAGGAAAGACATGCCCATGCCAACGGTCATAATATAAACCATCAGAAAATCTATTTATACGATAACTAAATTGATCAAATAATACAGACATTTTTATCTATTTATTTCTTGATGAACATTTAATAAAGTATACAAAATTTTTCAAACTCTTTACTTTTTCTGTTAATGGTAGTCTAGATATTCGATTGTTATTTGGTAATATTGAAGTAGAAATAGAACTTTCAATTAAATTTTTCAAGTAAGATGTTTTAATGGCATAACCTACGTTTTCAGCACCTTCATGTTTTGCATTTACAATACCAATGAGATTTCCATTCTTGTCAAATAAAGGACCGCCACTATTACCTGGTTGAATAGGTGCTGAAATCTGATATAAAGACACATCACCTTGAAATCCAGTTTTTGAACTTATAATTCCTGTTGTTAATTTTATCTCATCTCCCATAGTGCTAGTTAAAGGATAACCTAAAACAAAAACTTCTTCACCTACTTCAGAGACAGATGTTTTAACATTATATGGTATAGCACCAAAACCATTAAATCTATTGTCTGAAATTTGTAATAATGCGAGATCGTTATACTTATCCGTAGCTATAACTGTTACATTATATTTTTCCTGAAAGTTACTGCTTACACCTTGAACGGATATTGTCTTAGCATTTTTAATTACATGATAGTTTGTTACAATATATCCGTTTTGAAGAGCAAAACCAGTTCCAGACCATTCTTGTATCTCTTTTTTGGAATCTCTTTCTACATATACCTCTTTTGTTGGAAATATCTTTGTAGCAGTTACACAAACTTGCATCGATGCACTATTATTTGTTATTGGGTTTTCTTTAATGAAGAAAGAAAAGAAATCTCTCATTTTAAAATTTGTCATATGAGATTTTCCCTGACGATCCAAACGGTTAAATTTATAATATCCAGAATCTCCCAATTTACTGATGTCGCCAACAAGCCCTTCTAAATCTCTAGAAAAAGAATGTATAAAAAAGACTTTTTCTCCATCTTCTTGGGAAAGAAATTTAATGATACACTTTAAATGCTGTGTAAATGTTTCATTACCTGCATAATTTGACCAAATGTTATAAGTGATATCAAAATCGTATAAGCCCTCTATTGGATCTAACGACTTAGCATTGTCTCTAAAATAAGATATAAAATTCTCTATTTGTGAAGAATCCTGTGCAAATAGTCCTTGGGTTGATATTAGTATCAACAAGAGAAAAAATACAAGTTTCTTAATAAGATTCATTTTTATAAATTATCAGTTTTGTTTATATATATTCGTGAATATACAACCACATATTTATTTGGAAGTTATAAGAAACCTCACATACAGATTAGTGATAACAGCTCTCGCAGTATGTTTGTTAACCACTATGCCATCTGAGTAAGAAATTTGAAAATTTCCTACGTTTTCAAGTACAAGATAAGCATAACGCTTCTTCTTTCTAACATGTCTTGGATAGAGTTTTCTCAATCCGATGCAAATTTACAAAAAAATAATAATCATTCTATTATTATGGAAATTTTTTCAATGTTTTTCCGTAACTTTGCCCGCATGGATAACAGCCTCTTTTGCGTCTTGCAGTGTATAGCCGCGGCAGCGTGAAGAGATAAACATTTTTTAGTTATGATGAGACAATATCAAGACACAATCAACCACAGACTGATAATGCCTTTACAGCATTTCATCAATCAGGAAAAGTCGGGCGGAATAGTGCTCGGCATCAGTATTGTTATTGCCCTTGTGCTGGCAAACTCTCCTTGGAGCGACAGCTATTTTCATTTCTTTGAACATAAGCTCGGCTTTGTGTTCAACGGCGACAACTATCTTTATTACAGTCTTCACCACTGGATTAACGACGGACTGATGTCCATGTTCTTCTTTGTGGTAGGTCTGGAACTTAAGCGCGAGTTTATTGGCGGCGAGCTTGCCGACGTGCGCAACACCATATTGCCTATCGGTGCGGCCGTGTTCGGAATGATAGTGCCTGCCCTTATATATTTCTCTCTTAATGCCGGAGGCGACACGGCGAGCGGGTGGGGCATACCGATGGCTACGGACATAGCCTTCTCGTTGGCCATTCTTTATGTGCTTGGCAGCAGGGTGCCGTTGTCTATCAAGGTTTTCCTTACTACACTGGCCATTGTCGACGACCTCGGGGCGGTGCTTGTCATAGCGCTGTTTTATACTTCTGAGATTTCGTTCGCGAGCATAGCCGTCGGCGTGGTGTTCCTTCTCGCCATGTTCATTGCCAACAAGCTGGGCGTTAAGAATGTTATATTCTATGGCGTGCTGGGCATCGGCGGCGTGTGGATAGCCTTCCTCATGTCGGGCATACACGCCACTATCGCTGCCGTGCTGGCGGCATTTATGATACCGGCCGACGCACGCATATCAGAGCCTGTGTATCTGGCGCGCGCCTCAAAGCTTATCAACCAGTTCAGAGAGGCAAAGCCTAACGACGTGTCTACGCTCGAGCATGAGCAGGTGGAGATAATAGACCGCATGATGAGCGACTCGCGCGACGCCATTCCGCCGCTTCAGCGTCTTGAGCATTCTATGCATCCGCTCGTGTCGTTTGTCATAATGCCGATATTCGCGCTTGCCAACGCCGGCATATCTTTCGAGGGCATAAGCTTCGACGCCGTTATGGCCAACAACGTTGCGCTGGGCGTAATGCTTGGTCTGCTGATAGGCAAGCCCGTGGGCATTGTGCTGTCAACAGTGCTGCTGACACGCCTGAAGATTGCAAAGGCGTCAGACTCGATGACGATGCGCCGCCTTGTGGGCGTGGGCTTCCTTGCCTCGATAGGCTTCACAATGTCTATGTTTATATCTACTCTCGCCTTTGTAGACGAAACTTTCCTCATTCAGGCAAAGCTCGGAATATTTGCCGCCTCGATACTTGGCGGAGTGCTGGGCTACATACTGCTCAGAGGCGGGGAGCAGAAGTGATGTTTATATTACGTATAAAACGATTGGGCGCGCTGCATAGATACAGCGCGCCCAATCGTTTTTTGTTAATCCTAAGTTTGTTTGTGGTGTATATAATTTTGCCGTCTTGGGTGTAACGTTATGAGCCCTTTTGTCGGTTTATGAGCCGCCTGTTGACGGTTGCTCTTGATTTATGCAAATAAGTAATCTTACAGTCAGTCTGATTATGATACAAAACCGCCCGGAACGTGTGTCCCGGGCGGCGTTGTGTATTAATATCCGAAGATTTCTTCAGTTGTAAGTCTCTTAACAGGACCAATCTTCTCAAGAGCCTTCATGTCGAGCTGTTTCTCATCGCCGAGAATCATGTAGCGGTAAGGCTTGTTTGCCATGTTCTCTTTTTCAAACTTAGCAACATCCTCAAGTGTCAGTGAGGGCACAGCCTCATAAATCTTCTTGTTGATGTCGTAGTCGATGCCGAGGTTTTCTGCGTTGATGTATGCGTTGAGAATGCCGGTCTTGGTTGTGCGTGATGTGGCAAGACGCTTCATCAGTGCCTGCTTTGACAGCTCAAATGCCTTTTCTGACTGCGGCATGGTGTCCAAAATGCTGTTGAACGTGTTGATGCAGTCCATCATCTTGTCGTTCTGTGAGATGATGTATGTATATGCAAATTCAGTGTCGTCCTTGTAACTTGGTGTGCCGTACATTGCGAAAGCGCTGTAGGCAAGGCCGCGTGCCTCACGCAACTCCTGGAATACAACGGTGTTCATGCCTCCTCCGTAATATTCGTTGAACAGTGCAGCTATCGGCTCCTGCTCTGCGTTCCATGTATTGCCCTCATTGTGATACTGAATCATGTATATGTTCTTTGCGTCATAAGGAGCGATGAGCACTTCGTTCTGAGCAGTCTGCTGCAGCTTATAAGGCTTGTTCTGCGGCACGTCGGCAAGCTTCTTGGCTGTCTTGTGCTTCTTGTTGATAGTGGCAGTAAGAGTCTTCAGGTCCATCGGGCCATAGTACAGAATGCTGTGCTTGTAGTTTTTCAGGTCTTTTATCATGTCTACAAGTTTCTGCGGATCCATCTCCTTCAGTTCTGTTGACGACGGCATATTGCGTGCACCATTGTAAGGACCGTACATTCCGTACTGCTGCAGTCTGTTGAAGTTCACTCTCTGGTCGAGTTTATTGTCGGCGCGCGACTTTTCAACAATGCCTACATATTTGTCATAAGCCTCCTTGTCAACCTTCGCATTGGCAATGAAGTCTTCCATGAGTGTCATGGCTTCGGTCATATTCTCTGCCAGACCGCTGATGCTTACCTGCAGGGTTCTTGAGCCTACGTTGATGCTGTAAGAGCAAGCCAGCTCGTAGAACTTCTGTTTCAGCTGCTCGGCAGTCATCTTGTCTGTGCCGAGATAGTTGAAGTATTCAGTAGCGTAGGGCAGCCACTTGTTGCTTGTCTCGCCGAATTTGTAGTAATAGTTCAGCATGAAGCGGCCATTCTCGGTGTTCTTTACGTAGAGCACTGGCAGGCCTTTCTTAGTCTCGCCCTTTGTAAGATCCTTGTTGAAGTCAACAAATTTAGGCTGTATGGGCTCTGTCTTAGAGTTTACGATTTCTGTAACAAATGCGCTCTGCAGGTCGCGGTTGGTAGGTATCGCGGTGATATGCGGCTTGTCGATCTTCTTGATAGATGTGTCTTCGCCTATACGTTTGTAAACGGCGATGTAATTATCTTTGAAGTATTTGTTTGCAAAGTCTACAATCTGCTGCTTTGTTATTTTTGAAATTCTGTCGAGTCTGCCTACCACGTCGCTCCATTTCTGGCGGTTGATGAAGGCGTCTACATACATATTGGCACGTCCCTCGTTGCTTTCAAGAGTGTTGTAGAACTGCAGTTTCTTGTTGTTGATGACGGCCTTCAGCAGGTTCTCGCTGAACTCGCCCTTCTTTATCTTCTCAATCTCACCCAGGAGCAGCCCCTTGACGTCGTCGAGCGACTGACCCTCCTTGGGGAATCCGGCCATTACGAATCCTGAATATTCAGCCAGCGGATAAGTGAAAGCACCGCCGCCGAGCCATTTCATCTGCTGGTCGAGGTCGAGGTCCATCAGTCCGGCCTTGCCGTTAGACATCATGTCGCAGATAACGTCGAGTGTGTCGTTCTGGAAAGATGCAGCCTTGTCGAATCTCCATGCCATGTATATGCGCTCAGACTCCTGGCCTACTACGGTTGTGTCGGCCGGTGCAGTGCGTTCAGGTATAGGCGCATATTCGGGCTGTGAGAGGTTGGGGTTGGGCTTCCATGTGCCGAAATATTTGTCTATTATGGCTATTGCCTTGTCCGGATCGAAGTCGCCGGCCATGCAGATAGCCGTGTTGTTTGGCACATAATAGCGGCTGAAGTAATTCTTGATGTTTACTATCGACGGATTCTTCAGGTGCTCCTGTGTACCGATAGTGGTCTGTGTGCCGTAGGGGTGTCCGGGGAAGAGCATGGCGTTTAAGGCTGCAAACAGCTTGCGGTTGTCGTTTCCGAGGCTGATGTTGTATTCCTCGTATACGGCTTCAAGCTCAGTGTGGAATCCGCGTATAACCATGTTCTGGAAACGGTCAGACTCTATCTTAGCCCAGTTTTCAAGCTCGTTGGCAGGTATGTCCTCAACGTAGCATGTAACGTCGTTGCTCGTATAGGCGTTGGTTCCCTCAGCACCGATAGACGACATCAGCTTGTCATACTCGTTGGGGATGAAGTATTTGGCTGCAAGCTGCGACAGACTGTCAATCTGCTGATAGTAGGCGCGGCGCTGAAGAGAGTCTTTCAGAGTGCGGTAAACCTCAAAGCGGTTCTGTATAGAGTCGAGCAGCACGGCCTCTTTAGCAGCGTCGATGGTACCGAAGTTGCGTGTACCCTTGAACATGATGTGCTCAAGATAGTGGGCCAGACCTGTCGTCTCAGGCGGGTCGTTGCGGCTTCCGGTACGCACAGCGATATACGTCTGTATACGCGGCTTCTCGTTGTTTACTGACAGATACACCGTCAGACCATTGTCGAGGGTGTAAATCCTTGTGTTCATCAAATCGCCCTTGACGGTTTGATACTTGTATTCCTTGGCTGCGGCCGATAGTCCGCACATGAGAAGAAATACATAAATGAATACCTTAAAATTTTTCATTGCTGTTGTTATAATTCAGTTTTTCCTTTATTAGATTTTTTCTTCCGTTATTGTCCGCGCCTTCTCCGTTATTCTTCCTCAAGCTGTGTGATAAACTTTTCGAGCACGGCATGCTCCACATCGCCCATGCTGTATTCCTTTTCGGCGTCTTTGCGTATCTCGCTTATCCATGCCTCCTTGGCAGCCCTTCCTTGCTGTATAATCTGCTCTATGCCGCTTTCGGTCAGGTCGTCAGTGCCGAGTTGTGATGCAATGATGTTGCGTGTGAATGTTATGAGATATTCGCCGTAGCGCTCGTTTACGTTTTTCATGAACATGTCTATGTCGGCAGTGCTGCGCAGATAGCCGTTGCTTATGGCGTTCACTATGTTGCGCTCTTCCTGTTCGGGCAGCAGCATGCCTGCCAGGTCGCCCCATTCGCCCGTGCCGCAGTCGCGTCCTTCAGCCGTAAGGTCGTATCCCGCTGCGACGTCGCCGGCAAACAGCTTTATTGCCATGTCGTAGAGCCGGATGCCGCGTTCGAGCGAGTTGCGGCTTATCTTGCATCCTCCGCAGGTGTAGAAGGCCGTGTCTTCACCTTGAGACTCACGCATCTGTTCAAGAGTCTTCTTGCCCGCCATAATCTCGTTTATGGTCAGCGGACTCAGCCAGTCGTGGTTTATCAGGCTCTTGCGGCTGCTCTGTATTCTCACGTCGCGCCGCGGCCACTTGCGTATGTCGCGGTATAGGCCTACGGTGGTGATGTTTATTCCGGGTACGACGAAGGTCTCCCTTCCGTCTGATATGATATACGAGAACGGCAGGTTCCTCGTGTCGGGATGGTTGGTTATCTTGCCCAGGCACACCGAGAAGGCGCCAATGTTGGCCGGCAGCAGCAGATGAGAGCCGCTTGCCGTCTTTGTTCCGCGTTCAAGGCATCCGTAGTGTATAGGTCCCATCTTGTAGGCATGGTTGCTGAAGTTGGTGGCAGAGCCTGCGTTATAGAACGAGAGCATGCAGCCTATGAGCAGCGTGCTCTTGTGATGACTTGCCGAGAACGGGCCGCAGAAGGCGGCGCACGCCTCGCCGTTGCTCATGTAGCAGTTGGCGAAAAACAGGCTGCTTTCGGCCGTAAATCCGTTTGTTATCTGGCATGCCTCGCCCACAAAGCAGTTGGTTATGTTGGCGCCGTTGAGTACGGCAGAGCCGTCGGTGACGATAGAGTTTTCGCATATAACGCCCGAACCAATGAACACGTTGTCCTCGAGACCCGATGCCAGGGTGCAGTCGCTTATGCGGCTTGCCCCGTTAATCTCGCAGTTGTCGCTGATGTGCGTGTTGGTTATCTCGGCCGTGTTCACTATTTTCACGTTGTTGCCCACAGTGCTTTTCTCTCTCGCCCTGCGTTCTATGTCGTCTTTCACGATGCCCCTTATTGCCGCCGTAAACTCCTTGTCGGCCGCGTTGCGTATCATCAGCGCCGCCAGGTTGCTCGTCAGTCCGCTGAACAGTATGACGTTGCCGTTGCCGGCCTCGTTAAGCACGGATATGGTGTTGCCTTCGCCGTAGGTGGCTTCGGCCGTTGTCTCCATGGTGCACACGTTGCAGATGCAGCATTCTTCGCCTATGGCGTAGTTGTTTATATAGTTGCCAATGTTCTCTATCAGGCAGTTGTCGCCAATGCTCACGTTGCGCAGCGTGGCGTTTCTTATGCCCGAGTGTCTTATAAAGCCGTTGGACACCTCTATGTTCTTCTCGAACACACCCAGAAACACGTCGCCATAGAAGTTGACATTCTTTATGTAAGTAGGCTTGAAGTCGGCCGCAACATTTATGCTTGTCCAGTCTTCAGCCATGCATCCGTTGTCTTCGAGGATACTTATCTCCTCGTTGGTCAGCAGTCTGTATTCGTCCATAGCATTAAGTTTTTATTCTGTCGGATAAAGGAAGTCGTTATAAGGATACTTCTGCACGTGCAGTTCGCGCACCTTATTATATAGTGTCTCTCTCAGCTCGTCAATGTTAGTCTTGTTCTTTGCCGAGATAAACAGACAGCTGTCGTTAAGTTTTGCCATCCACGTCTTCTTCAGTTCGTCGAGCGTAACGTTCTCCTTCGTTGCCGGAGTGAGGTCGTCAGGGTCTTTCTCCACCCATGTGTATGAGTCTATCTTGTTGAAGATTATCATCGACGGCTTGTCGGCGCATCCGAGATCCTTCAGCGTGTTGTCTACAACCTTTATCTGCTCCTCAAAGTCGGGGTGGGATATGTCTACCACATGCAGCAGCAGGTCGGCCTCGCGCACCTCGTCGAGCGTGCTCTTGAACGAGTCTACAAGGTCGGTGGGCAGCTTGCGTATGAATCCCACTGTGTCGGCGAGCAGGAACGGCAGATTCTCAATGACCACCTTGCGCACCGTGGTGTCGAGCGTTGCGAACAGCTTGTTCTCGGCAAACACGTCGCTCTTGGCCAGAAGGTTCATCGTGGTCGACTTGCCCACGTTGGTATATCCCACGAGAGCCACGCGTATAAGCCTGCCCCTGTTCTTGCGCTGTGTGGTCTTCTGCTTGTCTATTTCGGCCAGCCTCTGCTTCAGCAGCGACATGCGCTGAAGGATTATTCGGCGGTCCATCTCGAGCTGAGTCTCACCCGGTCCGCGCAGTCCCACAGAACCTTTTCCGCCGCCCGAGCCGCTTCCGCCTCCCTGGCGCTCAAGGTGAGTCCACAGTCGCTGCAGTCGCGGCAGCATGTATCTGTATTGTGCCAGCTCCACCTGCGTCTTGGCGTTGGCTGTCTGTGCGCGCATGGCAAATATGTCGAAGATGAGCGAAGTGCGGTCAAGAATCTTCACCTTAAGTTCGTTTTCGATGTTGCGTATCTGCTTGGCCGACAGCTCATCGTCGAATATCACCATTCCGATTTCGCGTTCGGCGTCTTCCTCATCCTTTATATATTGTTTTATTTCTTCAAGTTTTCCTTTGCCTACATACGTGGTCTGGTTAGGGCCGCCCACTTTCTGCGTAAACCGCTTTACGGTTACGGCGCCTGCAGTATCTGCCAGAAACTCCAGTTCGTCGAGATACTCTTTTGTCTTGGCTTCGTTCTGTTCCTGGGTTATCAGTCCTACCAGTATGGCCGTTTCGGCTTTTACTTCAGAGATTACAAATTCTTTCATCAGTTGATTTCAATCTTTGATACATAATAAATACAAAGTTACATTTTTTATGTTGAAATACAAAATAAAACGAAACTCTTAACTCTTGCTTAACGTTACGGGCTGTTTAGCGGTGCTGACAAATTGTTTTTATTTTCGTCTAAAAAATTATAAAATATAATCATATTCCGTAAACGTTTACGTAGTTTTTTTGACTAAACTACATATATTTTTGATTTGTGTCAATTTTTTTGTCTACCTTTGCTCACGATAATAAAGATTTTCAGAATTACATGCTACATTAATACTAAAGACTAAGACATTCAAACAGAAAGAATTTGCTCCGATGTGGTATCGGGGCATTTTTTCGTTTATGCCCCTTTGTGATTCTTTCCGTTTCGGTATAGCCGTGCGACATTAATTGCGGTCTGTCTTGACGCTAGGGCGATAAAAGTTTTTTTGTAAAAACTCATCACTCGTCACAAGTGATGTTAATATCCTGACTGTCAGCTTTTTATAGTGTGATGAGTTGCATTTTCAACTCATCACGGCTCATCATGCAACATGTTTTTCGGCCGGTTTTTCATATAATTCAAGTATAATTTACGCCAAAATCAGCCCGTAATGGGAGGCTGTGACGAGTTGAAAATGCAACTCGTCACGCTATAAAGTGTTGAAATACAGTGTCTTATATGCCGATGTGATGAGTGATGAGTCTGTTGAAAAATCTTTTTATCCAAAATAGTTATTAAGATTTTTCCTCATTGTTGTTTCCTGTTGCCGGTTGACAGCGTCTGCGTGCGTGCTGAATTAAGACGCATGCGGTTTGATTGTCATATTGGGGCTATGTTGCTATGCCTCTGCAAAAGCATACCTTTTACGTTGCGATATGTGTCCTTTTGGCATGCAAAAGGTATGCTTTCAGACGCTGATTTGCCACCTTTTGCAGACCGGAAGATGGATGGCGCAGCGTATGGTAGACACTGCCGGGGCTTCCGGCAGCGAGGCAATGTTTTTTATTTGTATAAATTATGTCGATTATGTGTTATCGCGTTTGCAAATATTTTTGTAATTTTGTGGTGCCTTGTCTGCCGTTCCGCTTTTGTGGTGCAGCGTGGCAGCAGACCCTCTGGCCTTGTGTTATAGGCTTGCTGCTGAGGACATAGGGGCAGGGGTGAAGCTGAATGTGGCTTAATATGATTAAAACTGAGAATAAAAAATATAGAGAAAAATGAAAAACCTGTTTATTTTATCATTTGTCTTATTGGCTTCCTTGGGCGCAGATGCGGCCAAGGTGGATGTGAAGTCGCCCGACGGCAAACTCGTTGTCAGCATATCTGATGACGGCGGAAAGCCTGAGTATGAGGTGAATTACGACGGTACGGCCATGCTCGGCAGGTCGGCTCTTGGACTGAAAACTGATGTTGCCGACTTCACTTCGGGGCTGACAATCGTAGATTCTGAAGAAAGCAAGATAGACAAGAAGTATGATATAACGAGGACAAAGACATCGTCTGTGCATTATGTGGCCAACAGGCTCGACGTGGTTTTCAGAAAAGAAGACGGCAAGAAGATAAAGGTTACGTTCTGTGTGTCGGACAACGACCTTGCATATCGCTACACCCTGTTGCCGATAGAGGGCAGCGACTGCCGCTGCGCCGTGATATACAGTGAGGCGAGCAGCTTCAACTTCCCCGAAAACACCACCACATTTCTGTGTCCGCAGATAGGTCCCATGACCGGATGGATGCGCACAAAGCCGAGCTATGAGGAAGACTATACGGCCGACGCGCCCATGAACGTGAAGTCGGCTTTTGGCCGTGGATACACCTTTCCGTGCCTGTTCCGCATCGGCAACGACGGATGGGCGCTGGTGAGCGAGACCGGTGTTGACGCCGGCTACTGCGGCTCACATCTCAGCGACTATGCCGAGGGCCGTGGCTACACGGTGGCTTTTCCCGACAAGGGCGAGAACAACGGATTCGGGAGCGAGTTTGCCGCCATTCCCGTGCCTGGCTCAACGCCGTGGCGCACCGTTACCGTTGGCAGGACGCTGAAGCCTATTGTTGAGACAACGGTGTCCTTTGATGTGGTTGAACCGAAGTATGAGGCTTCAACCGACTACAAGCCCGGCCGCTACACTTGGAGCTGGCTGCTGTGGCAGGACAACTCGATCAACTACGACGACCAGGTGGCCTTCATCGATCTTGCTGCCGAGATGGGCTACGAGTATACGCTTGTTGATGCCGCATGGGATGTCAACATAGGGCGCGACCGCATGGCAGAGCTGAGCCGCTACGCGCAGTCAAAGGGCGTTAGTCTGCTGCTTTGGTATAACTCCAACGGCTTTGCCAACGACGCTCCGCAGTCGCCGCGCCACTGTATGAATACGGCCGTGGCACGCGAGCGCGAGATGAAATGGCTGAAGAGCATCGGCGTGAAAGGCATAAAGGTAGACTTCTTCGGCGGCGACAAGCAGGAGACGATGCGCCTTTATGAAGACATATTGAGCGATGCCAACCGCTACGGGTTGCAGGTGATATTCCACGGATGCACCATTCCGCGTGGCTGGGAGCGCATGTATCCCAATTATGTGGGCAGCGAGGCCGTGCTCGCATCAGAGAATGTATATTTCTCGCAGAGACACTGCGACCTCGAAGGCTTCGAGCTCACCATGCACCCCTTCTCACGCAACGCCATTGGAAGCATGGACTGGGGCGGAGTGATAATGAAGCACCGCATGGGGCGCGGCACCGACAGCGGCAACTATCGCCGCACGACCGACGTGTTTGAGATGGCTACGGCCATAACCAATCAGGCCAGCGTGCAGTGTATAGCCGTTCAGCCCGACAATATCGGCAGTCTGCCGCAGTTTGAGAAAGACTTTCTGAAGACCGTGCCTGCTGCATGGGACGAGACACACTTTATCGACGGATATCCGACAAAATATGTTGTTATGGCCCGCCGCCACGGCAACGACTGGTATGTAGGCGGACTCAACGGCACCGGCAAGCCGATGACCTTGACCGTCTGTCTGCCCATGTTTGCCGGGCAGAAGGTGAAACTTTATGCCGACAACAAGAAGAAAAAGGGCGAGGCCATAGCTTCGTCTGCGCTTAAAACCGTGAAGGTTGACTCTAAAGGCATGCTCAAAGTTACCATGCAGCCTTTAGGAGGCATCATCGTTACTAAATAAGAGTTATTAAATCCGCCGCCGTGCGGCTCTCTGTGCCTGCCCAGACATTGTCCTTGGCAGGCATTTTTTATGTTTTCAAGTGGTTAATTACAGCTTATAAGGTAGAAACATGTTCACAGAATACAATCAGAGTAATCAAAGAATGATATTGAAAAATTGTTCCGGCTGCTATGTTTTCATAAATTATCGTTATCTTTGTGAGGAAACTCAAAAACATTGATTATAATGGTAAAAATAACGGTTCAAAACACACAAATAAATGTTTTTCACAGGGAAGACCAAGATTACATATCCCTTACAGACATGGCTTCAGCAAAAGAAGGCGACAGCAGGTCGGCTGATGTCATTAAGAATTGGATAAGAAATCGTTATACAATAGAATTTCTTGGAACGTGGGAAATTATCCATAACCCAAATTTTAAAGTGGTCGAATTTGACCACTTTAGAAGAAATGCAGGTCTGCCGTCTTTTGTTCTTAGTGCTTCAGAATGGATAGAACGTACCGATGCCATCGGTATTTTTGTTAAAAAGGGACGTTATGGTGGTACGTATGCGCATAAAGATATTGCTTTTGAGTTTGGCTCTGCTATAAGTGTTACATTCAAGTTATATTTGATTGAAGAGTTTCAGCGTCTGAAGACCGACGAACTTCGTCAGTTGGGCTGGTCGGCTAAACGTGAACTGTCAAAAATCAATTACCGTATACATACTGATGCTATCAAGCATAATCTTATTCCAAATGAAGTTACTCAGAAACAAGCAAATGTTATTTACGCAAATGAGGCAGACGTATTGAATGTGGCTATGTTTGGAATTACGGCAAAACAATGGAGAGAAGCCAATCCTGATTTGAATGGTAATATTCGTGATTATGCTACCGTCAATGAGCTTATTTGCCTGTCTAATATGGAGAACCTGAATGCTGTGTTTATAGAACAAGGCATTTCTCAAAGCGAACGGCTTATAAAACTTAACCAAATAGCCATTCATCAGATGAGTATATTGGAAAGTGGTGATAATGGCGAGAGAAAATTATTGAAATAATTGAATGATTGGGTGTCATTGTATTTGTAGACGTTTATGGCTTGCTGATAGTATTTGTTTTCTTTTCATATCCAGAGGCGTAATGGCGCCGTCTGGATAATATGTTGTGATTGTTGTCTTAAAAAATATCAAAGTCTAAGGAAGTTATGTTCTTAGACTGTTTTGACATTCGACAACCTTAATAATAAGTGGCAAGAAATTTTATAATCTTAGTCTTGTGAAAGGTTGTGAAAATTACCCATGTAAAGTTATAAATGTATTATCACACGCAATAATAAAATAAATTTCGTAACTTTGCAAATGAGATTATTAATTACTAACCAATATTCTTTTTATTAAAAAACATGATTAACAGATTTATTCTCAACGAAGTTTCTTACTTCGGAGCCGGTGCACGCAAGCAGTTGCCGGAAGTATTGGCGCGTCTTAATCTTCACAAGGCATTAGTTGCAACAGATAAAGGACTGTTGAAAGTTGGTACAGCAAAGATGGTTACCGACGTTCTTGATGAGGCCGGATTTGCATACGACATATACAGCGAGATAAAGCCCAACCCTACGGTTACTAACGTTAAGCAGGGCGTTGACGCATTCAAGGCGTCTGGTGCCGACTGCATCATCGCTATCGGCGGAGGCTCGTCTATGGACACAGCCAAGGGTATAGGCATCGTTGTTGCCAATCCTGAGTTTGCCGATGTTGTTTCGCTCGAGGGATGTGCACCTACAAAAAACAAGTCGGTGCCAATCATAGCGCTGCCTACAACAGCAGGTACAGGTGCCGAGGTTACCATCAACTATGTTATTATTGACGAAGAAAATCAGAAAAAGATGGTCTGCGTAGACCCCAACGACATTCCTGCCGTTGCCATTGTTGACCCCGAACTGATGTATTCTCTGCCGAAGGGACTCACCGCCGCAACGGGTATGGATGCTCTGACACATGCCATTGAGGGATATATCACAAAGGGCGCATGGGTTATGTCTGACATGTATGAGCTGCAGGCCATAAAGATGATAGCCGAGAATCTGCCTATAGCCGTTGAGGAACCGCAGAATCCTGTAGGGCGTGAGGGCATGGCTCTGGCTCAGTATATCGCCGCTCAGGCATTCTCTAACGTAGGTCTTGGCCTTGTTCACGGCATGGCTCACCCGATGGGCTCGCTCTTTGATGTTCCCCACGGAGTTGCCAACGCACTGCTTCTGCCCACGATTATGGAGTTCAATATGCCTTGCTGCATAGAGAAATATGGTGTCATTGCACGTACAATGGGTGTTGACACTACGGGCATGACTGCCGAGGAGGCTGCACAGGCTGCATGCGATGCTGTCAAGGCATTGGCCATCCGTGTGGGCATACCTCAGCATCTGTCTGACCTTGGCATTAAGGAGAGCGACATTCCCGCTCTCGCCGCTCAGGCCATTGCCGACGTATGTACTCCGGGTAACCCGCGTGACGTTACGGAGGAGCAGATCGTTGAACTGTACAAGAAGGTGCTTTAATTAGAAAAGTATCATAATAATAAAGGAACACCAGGCGCCTGGTGTTCCTTTATTTTGTTTTTTATCCAGCCTGCATTTGTCTGACTGAAACTATAGTGTCCCGTATTTTTCTGCAACAGACTTTGCCGCAACATATCCCATTGTCCATGCCGCCTGAAGGTTGAAGCCTCCTGTTACGGCATCAACGTCGAGCACTTCGCCTGCAAAATACAGTCCTTCGTGGCTTTTGCATTCAAGAGTCTTTGCGCTGATGTTGCCCAGGGCAACGCCGCCACAGGTAACAAACTCTTCCTTAAACTTGTTCTTGCCGTCTATTCTGTATCTGTCGTTTGTCAGTGTTGCCACAAGGCGGTTGCGGCCCTTGCTGCCAAGTTCGGCCCATCTCATTTCGGGTTTCAGTCCGCTCTGTGTCAGCAGATGCTCCCAAAGGCGGCTGTTTAGGTGTGCAGGGTATATGTTCGAAATCTGTTTCTGCTTGTTTTCTGCAGCCATCTCGCTTATCACGTCTGCCACCTCCGGCTCATTCATGTCGCCAAACCAGTTTATCCACAGCTCCGCCTTGTATTCGGCATCATGCAGAATTCGTGCGGCGTATGACGAAAGGCGCAGAATGGCAGGTCCGCTCATGCCCCAATGGGTAATCAGCAGCGGTCCGGTGGCTTTCAGCTTGGTGCCGGTGAGGCCTGCGGTAACGTCGTTTACGACGGTGCCCATCAGTTTGGTGACATTGTTTTTCGGCAGACATACGCTGAACAGCGACGGTACAGGCTGCACGATGTCGAGGTTGAGGCCCCGCAGAAAATCAAGTCCACTTGTCTTCGGGCTGCCTCCTGTTGTTACCAACACTATGTCGGCATGTTCCTCCGGCGCGTCGCTTCCGCTGAAACTTATACTGAAACGGCAGCCGTCATTGTTGTTTATTTCATTCTCGGAGATGTGTTCAATCTTGCTTACCCTGTGCCGTGTCTTTATCTTTACGCCTCTATGGTGCATCAGCCGTGTTAGTGTGTCGACAATTTCCATGGCGTCTTGCGATACTGGAAACACGCACTGGTCGTCTTGCGTTACGAGTCTTACCCCATTGCTCTCAAACCATCTGAAGGCGTCAACATTACTAAACTCGCGCAGCAGGCGCTTCATCAGTCGTGAACCGCGCGGATAAACAGCCTCGATGCTCCTCACATCCCTGAACGAGTTGGTAAGGTTGCAGCGTCCGCCGCCCGTTACGGCCACCTTTGCCAGCAGCTTGTTTCCGCTCTCATATACGGTTACGCATGCTTCGGGCATGCGCTCTTTCAGGCATATTGCGGCAAAGCATCCCGCCGCGCCGCCGCCTATTATGGCAATCCTTGTTGTCATTATGGGCTTATGTCTTATTTTTCTTCTTTCTTATATACAAATTTTTCTATGTCTACGTGTCCTCCCGGCTGTTTCGTGGCATAGTTAAACAGGGCATATCTTGTGCCCATGAACAGGCGGCGGTAGTCGAATTTCATCTTAAACTCTCCGCCTATAGCCGTCCATTTCTTTCCGTCGGTGCTGTAATAGAATGTAGCTATGTCGCGTCCGAGGTTGAAGTCACCGTCGATGCGCAGGAAAATTCTGTTGCCTGTTATGCTTATGCGTGCCTTCTCCTGCGTGTCAACACTGCTCACGAGATGCTCCTTCTCTGTAAGGTTCACCTGAGTCTGCGTTACGGTCAGCCATGTCTTGCTGTTGTCCTTCTCTATTGCCATTATGCCCGAGTGGCCGTTGAATGCGGCAAGTCCGGCGCGGTCGCCGTCTCTCATGCCGCTGAAGTCAATCTCTATATATGCGCTGCATTTAGGCCCTTCCATGCGCTGGGTCAGCGTGTTGGGTGCCATATACAGATTGTCGACCACTCTACATGTGGTCAAACGCAGGCGTCCGTCGGATAACTTCCAAAAATCATTGGCCGGATTATGGTTCCATTGCCAGTGCTTCAGGTCGAGCGTGTCGCCGTTGAAGTCGTCGCTCACCACCATGTCTATGTCTTTAAAGTCCTGCACAGGCTTGTTCATCACGAAAGGCACTTTGCCGTTCACGTTGCCGAGCATAGGCCATCCGTCGGTCCAGCGGCACGGCATGAGCAGCGGCACGCGGCCTACGGCTCCGCGGTCCTGGAAGATGAAGCCATACCAGTTGCCGTGTCCGTCGTCAACGATGGTGCCCTGTCCGGCATAGGGGAAGCCGGCAAAGTTGTCTTCAAGTATCACCTTCTTCTCATAAGGTCCGGTTATCTTGTCGGCACGGTAGCACAGCTGTCGGCGCGGCTTGTCCTTCGGCCATGAAATCATGAGCAGATAATAGCGTCCGTCGTGCTTTATCACGCGACTGCCTTCGAGCAGATTGTTCTCCTCTTCGTCGCGCACGTTGAGCGTGATGTCCACGCCGCCATCCTTCTTGGCCGTAAGGTCGGCGTTGAGTTCGGTCAGTTTGCCTGTTCCGCTGAACACATACACACGCCCGTCATCGTCGAAGAACAGCGATGCGTCGTGAAAGTGTGGCAGGCGAGAGTGCAGCGTCCATCCCTTGCGCGGGTCTTTTGTTGTGTAGACAAATGAGCGGAACGGCTCGTCGTTGGGTGAGAACAGGGCATAGAATGTGCCGTTGTGGTATCTTATCGACGTGGCCCATTGTCCGCGTCCGTAAACAGTTCCGCCTTGCATATTATATTTTGGCGTTTCGTCGAGCCTGTCGAAGAGATAGCTCACCGTCTCCCAGTTTACCAAATCCTTAGAGTGCATTATCGGTGCGCCCGGCATGAGGTGCATTGTTGTGGTTACGAGCCAGAAGTCGTCGTCCGTGCGTATCACGTCAGGGTCGGGCATATCCGCCCACACCACGGGATTCTTGAACGTCTCTTGTGCATAGGCCAGTGTGGCGGCAAGCATTATGGTCAGCGATATAAATAGTTTTTTCATGGTATTTATCTTTTTTCGTTTTGTCTCTCTATATATCTTGTCAGGCATATTATTTAATTGTATTTCTCATCAGAGTGGCTTAAATGTTATGTAAGGCACTGCTGATGTTACGTTTCTGCAAAGTTACAAATTTAATTCTACATTATTGCCGTTAATGTCTTTATTCTGTTTCAAAGTGTTGCATTGCATGGAGCTAATGTTTCTGTTTTTTGCTTTTTTGCGCAAAAATAGGTGCCTTTAATCTTGTGTAACATTGATAAAAATGTAGGAACCTATCCCCGGGTACGTCCACATAAAGGTATTGCCGCTTTCATAATAACTTGAATGCTTGTCGCACCTGGGGAGCCTCCCTCCGTTATTGATAGTTATGTTTATAATTATAAAAGAAAAGGGGCGGATAAAATTACTTATCCGTCCCTTCTTTTAAGAAATGTTCGATTATGCATATTTATCCTTAGTTTCTGAACACCAGTCCTGCGCCGTTGGCGTCGATTATTATCGGCTTCTCGCGGCTAACCTCCTCAGCAAGAAGTTTCTTTGAGAGGTCGTTGAGCACATACTCCTGTATGGCTCTCTTTACAGGACGGGCACCGAACTCAGGGTCGAAGCCTGCGTCGGCAAGCCAGTTGATGGCTGCGTCGGTGTATTCGAGAGTGAAGCCCTGCGGTTCAAGCATCTTCCTTACAGAGTCCATCTGCAACTTAACCACTCCGGCAATCTGCTCCTTCGTCAGCGGCAGGAACATTATCGTGTCGTCAATACGGTTGAGGAACTCGGGACGTATGGTCTTCTTCAGCAGCGTCATCAGCTGGTTGTTGAGCATCGACTGCTCATGGCTGTCGAGTTTTCCGCCGTGCTTCTCCAAGTCTTCACGTATCAGCTGGCTTCCAAGGTTAGAAGTCATGATGATGATAGTGTTCTTGAAGTTTACGGTACGTCCCTTGTTGTCGGTCAGACGGCCGTCGTCGAGCACCTGAAGCAGGATGTTGAACACATCCGGGTGAGCCTTCTCTATCTCGTCGAAGAGCACAACCGAGTAAGGCTTGCGCCTTACTGCCTCGGTGAGCTGTCCGCCCTCGTCGTAGCCAACGTATCCCGGAGGCGCTCCGATAAGGCGGCTGACGCTGAACTTTTCCTGATATTCGCTCATGTCTATTCGCGTCATCATGGTCTCATCGTTGAACAGATATTCAGCTAACGCCTTTGCAAGCTCTGTCTTACCTACACCGGTAGTGCCGAGGAAGATGAACGAAGCTATCGGGCGCTTCGGGTCTTGCAGTCCGGCACGGCTGCGGCGAACGGCGTCGCTCACTGCCGTTATGGCCTCTTCCTGACCTATAACACGTTTGTGCAGTTCCTCCTCAAGGTGCAGCAGCTTCTCGCGCTCGCTCTGCATCATTCGCGTTACGGGTATTCCTGTCCAGCGGCTTACCACCTCAGCTATATCGTCGGCTGTAACTTCCTCGCGCACCATTGCCTCGCCGCCCTGTGTGTTGCGCAGCTGATCCTGAATGTTCTTGATGTCGTCTTCAAGTTTCTTCAGGCTGCTGTAGCGTATCTCGGCCACACGCTCATAGTTGCCTTCACGCTCGGCGCGCTCAGCCTCAAACTTCAGCTGCTCTATCTGCTGCTTGTCCTGCTGAATCTTGTTGACGAGAGCCTTCTCGCCTTCCCATTTGGCACGGAACACCTTTTCCTGGTCTTTCAGTTCGGCAATCTCTTTGTCGAGCTGTTCAATCTTAGGCTGGTCGTTCTCACGCTTGATGGCCTCGCGTTCAATCTCGAGCTGTTTCAGCTTACGCGTAATCTCGTCGAGTTCCTCAGGCACAGAGTCGCGCTCCATTCTCAGCTTAGCTGCAGCCTCGTCCATAAGGTCGATGGCCTTATCAGGCAAGAAACGGTCGCTGATGTAACGCTCCGACAGTTTGACGGCTGCTATGCAGGCATCATCCTGAATACGCACCTTGTGGTGGTTTTCGTAGCGCTCCTTCAGACCACGCAGTATGCTTATTGCGCTAAGCTCGTCAGGCTCGTCAACCATGACGGTCTGGAATCTCCTTTCAAGAGCCTTGTCCTTCTCAAAATACTTCTGATATTCGTTAAGTGTCGTTGCACCTATGCTGCGCAGTTCGCCACGCGCAAGCGCAGGCTTCAGAATGTTGGCGGCATCCATAGCGCCTTCGCCTCCTCCGGCACCAACCAGCGTGTGGATCTCATCTATGAATAGGATGATACGGCCGTTGCTGTTGGTAACCTCCTTGACGACGCTCTTCAGACGCTCCTCAAACTCTCCTTTATATTTAGCTCCGGCAACCAGCGCACCCATGTCGAGCGAGTAGAGCTGCTTGTCTTTCAGGTTCTCCGGCACATCGCCGCGGACTATACGCTCAGCCAGTCCTTCAACGATGGCTGTCTTACCGGTTCCCGGCTCACCTATCAGTATAGGGTTGTTCTTTGTACGGCGTGACAGAATCTGAAGTACACGACGAATTTCATCGTCACGGCCAATCACAGGGTCGAGTTTGCCCTGACGTGCCTCCTCAACCAGGTTCTTGGCATATTTCTCCAGGCTCTGATAGTTTTCGTCAGCCGACTGCGACTGCACCTTCTGTCCCTGCCTCAGCTCGTTTATGGCTGCGCGCATCTCCTTCTCGGTGCATCCTGCATCTTTCATTATGCGGCTTGCCGTAGAGTTTACATCAAGCAATGCCAGCATTACAGGTTCAACGCTGACGAACTCGTCGCCCATTTTCTGCGATATGTCTACGGCCTTCTGAAGCACGCTGTTGCTCTCGTTGCTGAGATAAGGCTGTCCGCCCTGAACCCGTGGCAAGCGGCTAATCTCACGGTCAACCACTGTCTCAACCTGCATGGCGTTTACACCGAGTTTCTGAAACAAAAAGTTGGTGACGTCTTTAGCCTTGTTCATAAGGCCCTTGAGCAGGTGGACCGGCTCAATCGACTGCTGTCCTGAGCGTTGTGCGGTGTTAACTGCCTCCTGAACAGCCTCTTGCGCTTTGATTGTGAATTTGTCGAATGTCATATAATAGTCTCCTTTCTTTTCTTTTTCTTATTTGTTATTCCTGAATACAATCTTTTTACGATTGTCTGCTATCAGAGAATCAAAATACATGCCCGTAGCCGAGTTCTGACATTTTGTCTTGTTTGCATGACAAATTTTCAGTCTGATTGATTCTCTGCTGCTGTATACATAATTAATATATAATGCCGGCTTCGTTCTGTTTGGCATATTGTCGCCCTTTGATGCTATGGCCTTACACTTTGATTTCTGTTGAGGCTCTCATACTGGGATATTTGAAAATTTAAATCATTTGGCCGTGAATATGCCCCGAAAACGTGTGCAAACGTAAGTAGGTGTGTTACATGTTGTTATGCAGCTTGTGCCGTATATGTGCAATGTTTTTTGTCCGAAATGGGACAAAAAAGCCTTTATTTCAATAAAAAAACAGGTTGGTTTTCATGCTGAAAGCTGCCCGTTTCCGGGTAAAAAGTTGCCGAGTTGTTTTATAAAAGCTTACCTTTTATGTCCAGATGTAAATATTCTTTATCATCATATGGCGCATAGCCTGTCTGATTTTTCTATTTCATCAGAAAATCATGACAAAACTAAAGTGACATAATGATGCGGCTTTTTGTGAATATACTTTCATATTGGTTGATGTTGCATGTGCGCTTTCTGCTTGTTCGTGCGTATAGATGTGATTGGTTTTGGATAAATAAAAACGCAGAAGTTATCAACAGGCAATATCGAAACTGTTGATAACTTCTGCGTGAATGTATGTTTCTGTATATGTCAGAAGCGCACTGTTATGCCGATGCTGGGCAGCAGCGTGCCGCTGTCCTGACTGATATACTTCATCTTGTAGCGCTGTTCGGCTGCCGGAGCGTCAGGATTTTCAATGACGCCAGTGCTCATCAGCACGTCGGGCTGGCTCAGAACGCTCTTTGTTATGTTCTGTATGTCGAGATAAAAGCCGAGCATCCAGCCTTTGAAGTAATAGTTTTTGTCAACACGGATGTCAAGTTGGGCAAAGGCGTCAAGACGTTCGGTGTTAAACTTCGAATAGTCGTAATACGGTCGTCCCTGTGCGTCCCATGCCTCCACGAGCGACGACTTGTCAACGTCATACGGCGTATACGGACTGCCGCCTATCGCACTCAGCTTGGCTCCTATGCTCCAGTTGCGCGGCAGCTCGTAGGTGGCGCTCACGTTGGCAATGAAGCGGTTGTCCCATGCCGAGTTGATGTATCCGGCGTCTGAGTTGTTCTTGTATTGACTCTTGAATAATGTGAACGACGCCATAGACACCAGTTTGCCCGGTATCTGCCAGCGCATGGTGGCTTCGAGGCCGTAAGCCCTGCCCTTGGCCGACGAAACGAGCAGCTCGTTGCCCACAACGCCATAGTCGTTGCCCTTGCATGAGAGCGGAATGTTGTCGGCAACGGAGAGCGGAATGTCAGTGTAATGTTTGTAGAAACCTTCCAAACTCACTGTTATCTGCTTGCCCGGTGTCCATTCAACGCCCAGCGCCGCGTTCTTTACGCGCATATATTCGAGCGACTTGTTGGCCAGTTGGCCGTTTTCGTCTTTATATCCCAGGGCTGTGTATGGCGGCAGCTGATGATACATTCCGGCGCCGATGTTGACGGCCCACGACGGCAGAAACTTGTAAGACAATGATACGGTGGGCGAGATGTGCTCCCAGAAGCGCGCTGTCAGGTCGGAATAAGAACATCCGTCGAGGCGCAGGCCCATGTTGGCCGTAAGTCTTCCGTCTTCACTCGTATAGCGCGCCGAACCGTAGGCTGCCCATCCTGCAAAGCTGATGTCGGTTGAGTATTGCGATATTGAGCTTTCGTTGTGATAAACTTTTTGGTATGTGTGGTCGTTGTAGAAGGCATACCATGCTTCAACGCCCTCGCGCCATGTCCAACGGTCGTTATATGTGCGGTTTTCGGCTCTCAGCGATAGCTTCTGTTCGCGCGAACTGAGGTCGAGCGTAAGGTTTTCGGGAGCCGAATCGTCGTTGTTGCGGTACTTAAGATTCTGGTTGCCCAGATAGTTATAGCCGAGCGAAACCGTTGTTACGTTCTTTCCGGCATAATGTTTATAAGATGCGCCGAGCGTAAACGTCTGCTGCGTTATGCGGGGCAGGTAGCTCAGCATGTATTCGGCGTCCTCTCCTTCTTGGTCAGTATTAAGCTTCATGTTGTCGATGCCCGTAAGCCCGAGGAAAGTTATTTCGTCTTTCTTTCCCAATTTGGTCTTTATCTTAAACTGTCCGTCTATGTAGTTTGGCAGGAAGGGCAGGCCGATCATCTTGAATAGCAGTTGCAGATACGACTGGCGCACAGAGAACAGATATGTAGTGTTGCTGCCGAAGTGGCCCATGCCGCTGAGCGACACTTCTGATGCTCCGAGAGTGGCCTTGAAAGAGTTTTCGTCGGTGTTGCCGTCGAGAAGACTGATGTCCATTACCGAACTTAATGCGCCGCCGCGGTCAGACGGGAATGCGCCTGTATAGAACTGCACTTCGCGTATAAGGTCGGCGTTGAGTATGCTCACCGGGCCGCCCGACGCACCCTGAGTGGCAAAGTGGTTGATGTTAGGTATCTCTATGCCGTCCATGAAGAAGCGGTTTTCCGACGGCGAGCCGCCCCTTACGATGAGGTCGTTGCGATAGCCGATAGGAGAGAACGACACGCCTGGCACCGACCTCACAATGCGCGAGATGTCGCGGTTGCCGCCCGGACTTTTCTCTATCTCGCCGAGTCCTATTATCTGCATGCTCACCGGACTTGGCTTTACGCGCCTTATCACGGGCACGCTAACCGTAACTTCGTTGAGATGCTTTGAGTCTTCGTCGAGTTCAATCTCTATCGTAGGCATCTTTGCCGACACGAAATATTCGGCAGACAGCACGCTCTTGTAGCCTATGCACGTAACGTAGAGCCGGCAGATGCCTGGATTGACGCCGCTTATGACGAACACTCCGGTGGTGTCGGTGGCTGCTCCGACGCCCTGCAGCCCCTGCACCGATACGCTTGCGCCTATGACAGGCTCGCGCGACAGTCTGTCTACGATGCGTCCGCGCACCGTAAACTTCTCTGATTCGGCATGCATGGCCGTTATCTGGAAGATGCAAATAAGGATGAATGCTATTCGCTGAAATGTGTGTAGAATGTATTTCATATAAATAATACAGAAGTTTTAAAAATGTAGTCGTGTCTGTTGATGCGTTCTGCGAAAGGCATCTGGCACTGTAATAAAAACGAAGTTAACGGACAAATCGCCATGTAGGAGATATAAAAACTGTTGTCCGTTAACTTCGTTCGTTTCTTTTGTCCGGCTGTTATTCTTTTCTTTGCCGGCTATGCTTGGGCCATGTGGCCGCGGGCATTATTTCATCTTGTCGAAGCCTTCACCGAACACGCCATGGCAGAATGTCTGTGAAACCATGGCATGGGGGTCGATATTCTTAATATAGTGGAATATTTCCTGAGACTCATATTTTCTTGCCAGAACGATAAGTATGTCCACTTCCTTCTTTGAATACCAGCCCTTGCCCTCAACAACGGTAACACCTCTGTGGGCGCTTTGGTTGATCTGGTCTGCAATCTTCTCATAATCCTTTGATATGATGATAAACTGCACAGTCTGGCGTGAACCGTTGACAACGTAGTCGCAGACATAACTTGCAATCAGAGTGAACGCGATACCGTAGACGATTGTCTCGGTGCTGTGGAACAGCAGATAAGATGAGCTGATAATCGTAATGTCGATAAACTGCATGGCACGTCCGAAGCTCAGGCTGAAGTATTTGTTCAGCAGGGCTATCAATATATCGGTTCCTCCTGTAGAGCCGTTATGCGAGAACACCAGACCGAGGCCTCCGCCGGCCATTGCACCTCCGAGAATAACATGCATAAACTTGTCTTCTCCGGCCGTGATTATGGGATATGCCTGGAACAGGGGCTGAAGTACGCCCACAAATACCGACATGATTGACACGCCGATGATGGTTCTGATGATAAACTGCTTGGTGAGTGCCTTGCAGGCAATGATAAGCATAGTCACGTTAAGCACCCAGATCGAAATACCGGGAGGAAATCCGAAGGCATAGAACAGCAGCGCCGATATACCGGAAACGCCTCCCATCACAACCTGTTCGGGAAGGATAAAGGCCGTATATCCGAATGAATAAAGTAATATTCCAAATGTAAGGAAAAAAAGATCTTTATAAAAAGAATTCTTTACTTCGGCCTTGCCCTTTTTTTTGATATCATTCATAATAATTATGGTTAAAAATTAAAAAAACTATCACTTTCATGTACAGCGGCAGAAAATGACCTGTTGCTGTACATGAAAGTGTTATATCACGAGTATGTGTGTATTTAATACTTTCAGAATTATATGTAGACTATTTTATCTTTTCAAAGCCTGCCCCGAACACACCGTGACAGAACGTCTGTGAAACCATCGCGTTAGGATCGATCTGTTTGATGATAATCATCAAGTCCTGAAGCTCGTATTTATGCGCGAGGATTATCAGCAGCTTGACATCGTTCTTTGTATACCAGCCCTTACCCTCTACGACCGTTACGCCACGATGCATGCCTCCTGACACATTATTGGCGATTTCCTGATATTCTTTAGATATTATCAGCAGCTGCACGGTTTGCTTTGAACCGTTTACCACGAAGTCGAGCATGAAACTTACCACTAATGTGAACACGATACCGTAGATAATCGTTTCCACGCTGTGGAATACAAAGTAAGATGAGCTTATGATTGTGAAATCTATGAACTGCATGGCGCGGCCGAAACTGATGTTGAAATATTTGTTAAACACTGCCATCAGTATGTCTGTTCCGCCTGTAGAACCGTTGTGTGTAAACACGATGCCAAGTCCTGTTCCGCAGAGCAGTGCTGCAATGAGGACATGCATGAATTTGTCTTCTCCGGGAGTTATAATCGGGTGAGCGGTGAAGAAAGGCTGAAGAAAGCCCACACAGAGCGACAGCATCGTGACGCCTATCACCGTCCTTATTACGAACTGGGGTGTAAGAGCCTTGATTGCTATGATGATCATCATGGCATTGAGCACCCAGATGGAGATACTTGGAGGAAAACTCGTTGTGTAGTAAATGAGTGCTGAAATACCGGCAACGGCTCCCTGCACAACTTTTTCAGGTAATATGAATGCTGTGTAGCCTGTAGCATACATCAGTACTCCGACAAAGAGAAAAAAGATGTCTTTGCCTTGCTGCTTCCAGTTCGTTTGAGCGATAATGTTAGTTATCTTGTTCATATCAATGATTGTTTTCATGGCTTTCACATATTTTTCATAATGTCTTGGCGCAAGTCTTTGCGTGCGTAAGAGTTTAGACTATGTGGTATGCCGCATGTCTGTTATTTATTTTTTTGCAAAGATAGTTTAATTTTGCAAAGTCGCAAAGAAATATTGACTAAATGATAGAGGGTTTTTGCATTAAATCTGATAAAAAAATAAGTGCGCTCAGCCGCCTCTGAATGCATGCTTTTGGCATATTGTTTTTGTTATGCGTCAACGGATGATAATATGCATACGCTTAGTCGGAAATATGTGCCAACTATGCTTCAAACAAGCGTCGCAGTTTAACAAAAATGTAAGGCCTGTCAGGCATCATTGTTGCTTGATATTTTTTCTGAATTGCTGTGGCGTAAGGCCGGTGTGCAATTTAAAGTATCGACAGAAGAACGACTCGTCGCTGAAATTGAAGTCCCATGAAAGCTGCTTGACGCTTTTCTCACTGTTACGCAGCTGCAGTTTTATCTGCAGAGTTACATATTGGTCTATAATATTTTTTGTAGTGTGTCCGGTCATATTTCTTACAATGGTGTTAAGATATTTCGGCGTTATGTTAAGCTTTCCGGCATAGAAAGCCACGTCGTGCGACTTCACGTAATATTGTTCGATGTCTTCCATGAACATGTTGAACAGTTCGTTGGTGCGTCTTGAGCCGTAGCCTTCTGGCTCCTCGTGCCTGTTGCGTACCATCCAGTCGTAGAAACCGAGAAAGAAGGCCTTGAGCTGGTAGAGCACAAGCTGGTCGAGACATGTGCAGTCCTTCTGTATGAAATACAGTCTGAGCAGGCTGAACATGTTTTCAATTATCAGCGTAACCACCTGTTTGTCAGTGCGGCATCTGTCCTTGCGCAGCAGTGAGTACACGGTTTGCTCCAGTTGCAGGCTCGCCTCCCTCAGCATCGTCTTGTCGTAGCGCAGCATTTCCACCTCAAAGTCGTCCGAAACATTGTGCAGCATCACCATGTCGTTCGGGAATAGTGTTATTACGGCATCCTTTTTCAGATGCCAGTCTTTAAAGTCGATGCGCATTGTTGCCGTACCACCTTTACATAATATTATTGCACCATAGTCGATGACGTTCGATTCTGCTTCAAGTTCTTTCAGCGATGTAGTGCAGAGCTGCGCCTTGTCTGATGCGAATGTTTCAAATTTCATGGGCTTGTCGTATGTTGCTTTTACTTATGTCTGAAATATGCATATCTCCGTTTTGTGCTGCAAATATCGCTATATTGAGTGATAAAACACCATATTTGTTCCGAAAAATCCCATTTCTCGCGAAAAAATTAAAATCATTTAATTGTTAAATAGTCTTACCTTTGCACCCGGTTTCAGACCATTTCTCTGGATTAATGGAAAATATAGTGAAAATATAAAAGTGATGATTAGATGTAAATTTGTTTATGCCGTATTGTCCGGCGCACTGCTTCTTCAGTCAACAGATGCATTGTCGCAGACACAGCGCACAATGACGGTGAGCGAGTTGTTTTCTCTTGTTGAGACGGGCAGCAGACAGTTGCGTGCCCAAAAGTCGGAAGTTGACGTGGCACATAATGCCATTTCGGAGGCAAAAAGCCGGCGTCTGCCTGATGTTAATGCTTCGTTGTCTGTTAGTTATAACGGCAACGTGCTTATGACCGACCGGGATTTCAGCAATGCCAAAGGCATCACCCAGCCACACTTCGGCAACAGTTTTGCGCTCGAAGCTCAGCAGGTGGTTTATGCCGGAGGAGCCATCAACACGGGCATACGCCTTGCCGAACTTCAGAAAGAGCAGGCAGAAACAGGCGTTGCCCTCAGCCGCAGTCAGCAGCGCTTCATGGCTCTCGGTCAGTATCTCGACTTGGTTAAGCTGTCAAACGGAATGAAAGTTTATGACAGCAACATTGCGCTGACCGAAAAACTTATTGCCGATATAAAGGCAAAGCACGAAGAGGGCATAGCGCTGCGCAACGACGTTACACGATATGAACTGCAGATGGAGTCGCTCAAACTCGGACTGCGCAAGCTTCAGGATCAGCGCAGCGTGCTCAACCATCAGCTCTGTAACACCCTCGGACTTACTTCTGATGTTGTAATCATGCCCGACACAGCAGAACTTAAAACCGCATCAGACAATGGTAACGAGGCCGACTGGCAGAGCCGGGCATCAGTTTCGTCGCCGTTGCTGCGCCAGTCGAAACTCGGTGTGGATATGGCCCAGCAGCAGCTGCGCATGGCAAAGAGCGACCTTATGCCTAAGGTTGTGGTGTTTGCTACTGACAATTTCAGCGGTCCGTTCACTTACGACTTGCCGCCTATAGACAACAACTTCAACATCTGGTATGTCGGTATCGGCATAAAATATTCGCTCAGTTCGCTGTTCAAGGGCAACAAGACGGTGCGCAAGGCTAAGGCGCAGATTGTGCAGAGCAACGAGAATCATGCCGTTACGGCAGAGAGTGTAGACAACCAGATGCAGCAGGCATACACGCTCTATCGCCAGTCGTTTGTCGAACTGCGCACACAGCAGAAGAGCGTAGAGCTTGCCGCTCAGAACTATCAGGTGGTCAGCGACCGCTACATGAGTCAGATGGCGCTGATAACTGATATGGTCGATGCGTCTAACATAAAGCTTAACGCCGAACTTCAGGAGGTTGACGCACGCATCGGCACCATTTACGCATACTATAAAATAAAATATATTGCAGGTGAAATCTGATAAGGCACCTGTGTAAATACATAAAAACAATACCGGCCGCGCTGCCTGAACCGATATAGGCACGGCTACGGACAGAAATTACAAATAACAGACATAAGATATGAACAACAAGAAACTTATAAAAAGAATATACAATGTAGTAATCATACTGTTGCTCATCGGAGCAATAACGTATGTCGTAACCCGCTTTGCCCATCCGGCAAACACAGAATATACTGACGATGCCCAGGTGCAGCGCCACATAACGCCGATAAACACCCGTGTGCAGGGATTTATCAAGGAGATACGCTTTGAGGAATATCAGCACGTGAAGAAAGGCGATACGCTCGTTATCATCGAAGATGCCGAATATCGTCTTCAGCTTGCTCAGGCTGAGGCCAGCTATCGCGGCTCACGTTCGGGCTCTTCTGCCATATCAGCCGGAATGAACACTACGACGAGCAACGTAAGAGTGGCTTCTGCAGGCATAGAGGAGGCAAAGGCAGACATGGACAACGCCCGCCGCGACTATGAACGCTATGCCTCGCTGCTGAAGAAAGACGCTGTTACCCGTCAGCAGTATGACAACGCGCTGACAAGATATAAGGCGGCGAAGGCACGTTACGAGCAGGCAAGCGCAAGCCGCCGCTCTACATCGCTCGTAAAGAACGAGCAGGCTCACCGCCTGAGTCAGAACACGGCAGGCGTAAGCGTGGCCGAGGCTGCCGTAAATCTTGCCCGTCTTAACCTTTCTTATACGGTTATCGTGGCTACAAGCGACGGAGTGATGGGCCGAAAGGACATTCATGTTGGTCAGCTCGTTCAGCCCGGACAGATGCTCGCACGTATTGTGGACGACGATCAGGTGTGGGTTATTGCCAACTATCGCGAAACACAGCTGAAGAACATCTCTGTAGGCGATGCCGTTGAGTTTACTGCCGATGCCATTCCGGGCGTTACATATAAAGGTGTGGTTGAGTCGCTCAGTCCTGCCACGGGCTCGGCTTATTCTATGGTTCCTGCCGACAATGCCACGGGCAACTTCGTGAAGGTTGAGCAGCGTGTGCCGGTGCGTATAGCCATTGTGGGAAAGAACAGCGAGGCCGACCTGAAGAAACTCCGTGCCGGACTGAATGTTGAAACGTTGGTAATGTATAAGTAATATGCCGCCTATTCCTACAGGACCGTTCACGATGCCGATGATGAACGGCTTCGTGCCTAAGAAAATACAGCCGTGGATATATGTCGTCTTTGCCTTCTTTTTTCAGTTGGCGGGAGGCATGTATGCCGGAGCTATGCCTCACGTGATGGGCGACATGTGTATCATGCGCGAGGATGTTACGATGATTGTGCTGTGCGGCGTTATCGGCGTTAACATGCCTTTCCCGTTTCTTTTCCGCTTTAAGTTCAGGTTCACCAACCGCCAGCTGCTCATAACGGCAGCTCTTGCCATTGCCGCATGCAACTGGTTGTGCATGTACACCGAGTCGGTGCCCGTGCTGTGCCTTCTCTCTTATGTTGCAGGATTTTTCAAGCTTTGCGGAACGTTCGAGTGTCTGTCTAACGTGCAGCTGTGGATGACATCAAAGCGCGACTTCACAATATTCTTCCCGTTGCTTTATTGTATTGTTCTCGGCGACATGAGTCTGTCGTCTTGGATAACCGTCCACCTTACATATATATTCCAGAGCTGGTATGCCATGCACTGGGCTATGACGGGCGCAATGCTCTTCATTGCGCTGATGGTGTATGTGCTCACCCATGATTTCCGCTTCATGAAGCCGCTGCCGCTGATAAGTCTCGACTGGCTGGGCTGCGTGCTCTGGTCGGCTTTGTTGATTGAAGTAGTGTTCCTGTTCAATTACGGTGAGTATTACAACTGGTGGGACGGACGTCCGTTTCGTGTGGTTACGTTCATGGTGCCCGTAACGTTCTACTTTGCGTTGCAGCGCATGCGCCACATCCGCCATCCCTATATAGCCCCCGAGGCATGGCTCTATAAGCGTCTGCTGCCCCTGCTTGCTGTGTTTGCGCTGGTTGAACTTATCAACTCAACCCCTAAGATATTGCAGAACACGTTTACGTCGGGCGTGCTCCATTTCGGCGCCATGTCCACTTCCGTGTTCTATCTCGTAGAATGGGCGGGCACAATATGCGGCTGCATGTTCGTGATGTTCTGGATAAAGGTGCTCAGGCAGAAGTTTACGCGCCTGCTCACCGTAGGACTCATGGCCCTGTTGGCCTATGAAGTGCAGATGTATCTCATGGTTACGCCCGGTCTTGACATCGCGAGCTTCTATCTGCCTATATTTTGCAGAACCTTCGGCGTGGCTATATTCTTCACGGCCCTTACAATATATCTCGAAGAACTGATGCCGTTTCAGCATTTCTTCATGGGGCTAACCATGGTGGGATTCATCCGCAACGGCGTGGTTGACACTATATGTTCGGGCATATACAGCTTTTCGCTCAGGCATCACATAGCAGAAAACTTTGCGCGCGCCATGCCGTACGATGCCACGCAGGTGATACTCATCAGTCTGAAACAGCTGTTCGGCGTAACGTGTATCATAGCCACAGTTGTGCTGCTCATCTTCCTTGTATGGGACATTCAGCCCGTTAGGGATACGCTGAAAAGGATGCCTTACTGGAGCGTTGTCGGCCGTCTGCTCCGCAGGCAGATGTCGTCAGGCAAGTAGGGCAGGGAGACTGTTACCGTCAGTAATCTGAAAAAGCGGCGGCCGGACATTGGATATTCGGAAAAAATGTGTATGTTTGCATAAAATAGTTATATGCTTATGTTTACTACTACCGAATTCATCTTGCGCATAGCCATTGCCGGTGTGCTGGGCGCTGCTGTCGGCCTTGAGCGGGAGCTGCGGGCTAAGGAAGCCGGTACGCGTACACATTTTCTTGTGGCGATGGGGTCGGCTCTTTTCACCATCCTTTCACAGTATGGCTTCGACGAGTCGCTGAAAATCTACAGCTCGTTTGCCTCTTTCGACCCGTCGCGTATTGCGGCTCAGGTGGTTACGGGTATCGGATTTATTGGTGCCGGCACCATAATCTTTCAGAAACATGTGGTGAAAGGGCTTACCACGGCTGCCGGACTATGGGCTACTGCTGCCATAGGCATGACTGCTGCCACCGGGCTTTATGCCCTCGCCATAGGCAGCACGGTGCTTGTGCTGTGCTGTCTTGAGGTGTTCTCCTTTGTGGTTAACCGTTTCGGAATGAAAAAGATAGCCGTAACGTTTTCCACACGTAGCCATGACACAGTGCGTCAGCTGCTCAGCGAGCTGCAGGCTGATGGCGTTGACTTTGACAACTACGGGATGAAGCAGATTGTGGTTGACGGAGAACGGCAATATGAGGTTACGCTCGAGATGAAGCTGCGCCGCAGGAATTACCGCACCCGCATTCTCGATTTTGTCAAGGAGTTCAACGGAGTAAGCATCGAACTCATAGAATAGCCTGTGTCAGGCTCATGCCGTGTCCGGTCGTCAGGCAATCTGCCTACTGCATTTTTATCCTTTTTGTGCCTTGTCCTGATTTCGGGGCGATGTGCAGAAAGGTTATTTTTTGTGAAACAGAATTACCGGCTTGATTGTTTTCGTATGGATATGATAATTTTTTTGTATCTTTGAAAAAGATATGAAACGGCTAGGCAAAGTCTGCTTAAAAATCACAGGTTTCTTATCTGTCATTGCACTTGCCTTTTGCCGTATTTGTATATAACGTCAATAACATATAAAGATTTTTTATCATCAATTTTATTATCCATGATTAAACACAATTCCTTATTCAGATTATTATTTATTCTTTTATCATCTTCATTCATGCTTGCCGCCCCTTCGTGCTTGTTTGCGGAGAAGCACAGGCTAATCGTTACTACCGACATCGGCGGAACCGATCCCGACGACGAGCAGTCTATGGTGCATCTCTTGCTCATGTCTGATGATGTTGACATCGAGGGACTTATATGTAACGTGGCATTTGTGAAGACGCCTCTGGGCTTGCCCGTGCTGAATAAGATTATAGATGCATACGAGAAGGCTTATCCTAATCTTATTGTTCACGACAAGGGCTATCCTTCGGCCGCCAGTCTGCGCTCTGTAGCCGTTGCCGGTCAGGCTGGAGTGGGCATGGCCGACGTAGGTGAGGGACACGACACTCCGGGCTCAGAACTCATAATACGTGCCGTTGACAGCAAAGATCCCCGCCCGGTATGGGTTAACGCATGGGGAGGCATGAACACGGTGGCTCAGGCGTTGTGGAAGGTGAAGCACACAAGGGGTGCGGCAGATGTGGCCAAATTTGTGTCGAAGCTGCGCATCTATGACGTGCTTGGGCAGTGTGATGCCGGAGCATGGATAGCCAGAACCTTTCCCGACATCGTATATCTTCGCAATACTGCCGTGTACGGCTGGGCGCCGTCAGACAGTTGGGTAGACGACAATGTGCAGAAGTATGGCCCTCTCGGCGCTGCTTATCCTGACAGGATGTGGGCCACAGAGGGCGACAGCCCTGCCTTCATGTATCTTGTTGACAACGGGCTGAATGTGCCGTCGGAGCCTGAATACGGCGGCTGGGGCGGACGCTTCGGCACGGAAAAGGTGGCAGGTGTAAGAGGTATGGACTGGGTTGAGAAGAATAATCTTGACGAGAAACAATATGATCCTTACTATATGTTCACCAATTCGGGCGAGGGCAGTGAGGCAATTGCCCGATGGAAGACAGCCATACTGAACGATTTTGCGGCACGTGTAAAATGGAGTGTGTGTGCTGACTATAATGATGCCAACCATCATCCTGTAGTACGTTTCAGTGACGAGAATACTGACACCAAGGCTGTGAGATATGTTGACGCTAAGCCCGGCGACCGGCTGCAGTTCGACTTTTCGGGCTCTTATGATCCTGACGGCAACGAGATAAGCTACAGGCTTTATGTCTATGATGACGCTACCGACTGCGGTCAGCGTCTTGAAGTGAGCGATGCTGCCACGGCGCGTCCGTCTTTGTCAATACCGGAATCAGTGTCAAAGGCTACGATACACCTCATTCAGGAAGTTACAGACAACGGCAGTCCGGCTCTGACGTCATACCGTAGGATAGTCGTCAGGGTGAAATGAGCAGCGTGGTACCTGGCGTTATACTGATGAAGTAAAACTATTTTCTTAAAAAACTCATCACTCGTCACATTCGCATATAATGCGCTGATTGTCAATGATTTGAAGCGTGATGAGTTAAATTCTCAACTCATCACATAACAATGTCAGGGCGTGGCGTGACGAGTTGAAAGGTCAACTCATCACAGTATATCCTGTTGATATCCAGAATGTTACGCAGGAATGTGACGAGTGATGAGTTTTTTAAGAAAATATTTTCTGCCTACAGTGTGCCGATGTATATTCGTATTGCATGCCCTAATGTCGTCTTTTGCATTATGAAAGGTGCCCTTTTGCCGTGTGAAAGACGGCATATTGCAATGCAAAAGGCCGTCTTTTGGAGGGCAATATGCCGCATATGTACGGATGAACGGTAAGGAATTATACGGCAAGAGCACGCCTCACATAAAGTCGGGAGGTGTGCTCTGCCTGTCAACAGCCTGAAGGCTATTGGACACGTAGCAGTGCTCTTGCATTATTATCTAGATTGTAGATATATCGTTTTCAGTATGTCATGCGTCGGCCATGGTGCCTGTTGCTGTTTGCTTTTATAGAATGTAGGTTTATCATTCAATGTCTATGACCTGGAATTTCTTGTTGAACGTTATCTCTATGCGGTTCGACAGGTCTATTTCGTATTCCTTTGCGTCTCTTTCAATCTTAATTATTATGCACCCCGGATAGTTCTTCTTGACATACGAACTTATTTGCGGCGGAACTATGCTTGCCGGCACGGCCGAGCGCTTGCAGCTTATTTCGGTCCAGTTGCCGTTGCTGTCAAACTCTATTTTCTCACCGTTGGTGAAGATAACGGTATATTCTTTTGAGAAGAATCCCGATTCCACTTTCGCCAAGGCCACCTTCTTGTTGCTGAAGTGCCTGCTGAGCAGCTGCTGTGCATTATGCGGCATCTGGCTTACACTGATAGGTTTCTCGTTGCCGGCCGCGGCATTTAGTGTTACGGCCAGGAGCAATGTTATCATCATTGCAGCTTTTTTGATGTAATCTTTCATAATGTATTCTGCGGGTTTTGTTAAGTTACTGTCTGTCATATAGAGATTATCCGGCTTGTCCCGGAGGGTTGCCTCTGCCCGTTTGCCACATTGCCGTCTGCTGTTTTGTTGCCTTTCCGTTTTATGTCATATGTCTGTTTGTCCGTTTTGACGCAGGCGTAGCTGGCTACGTCAACGCAAAATGGTCAAACAGACTGCGGCAAATACACAAAGTGTAATATATCAGTCGGCATACGCCTGTGGGCTAGCCCGGCGCAGCCTTATGGCTTACTTGGGGCAAAGCTGGCAGACATGTGCCTTGCGTTGTTGCTGTGGCTCTGTCTGTCAGCTTTTTGCAGTTCTGACGCCTTAAGGCTGCTATAGCGCCGGTTTTGTCATTGCAGGCATCAGATGCTTTATTGTCATGTCAGTTTTATTTAGTCGATGTCTATGACAACGAAGTTCTTGTTGAAGGTTATCTCCATGCCGTTGGCCAGATTAACCTCATATTCGTTGTTGCCCTTTTCAAGCTTCAGCACCTTTACTCCCGGATAGTTGGATTTCAGGTAGCTTGCTATTTTTGCGGGGATGAGCTTTGCCGGCACGGCTGAGAGCTTGCAGTCAATCTCTTTCCAGTTGCCTTTCTTGTCAAACTCCACCTTCTCGCCGCTTGTGAACACAACCTCGTAGTTCTTGTCTAACAGTCCTGTCTCCTGCTTTGCCATAGCCACCTTCTTGCCTGCGAAGTGACTTTTTATCACCTGCTGCGAAACAGCCGGAAGCTGACTTACTGCTATTGGCTTGTCGTTGTCGGCAACAGCTTTAACCTGGAACGCTATCATGCAAACTAATGCAACTACACATGTCTGGATAATTCTTTTCATAATCTTCTTTTTTTAGGGTTTGTAATCATTGTTTGTTCTTTTGTTTGATGCAAAGATGCAAGGGGTTTCTGAAAAGAATCTGAAAAAACGGTTCGGAATCAGGTTTTTAACTAATTTTTGCTTTTCCTTATTTCGAACGCATGTTTTCCGTTGCTGAAGCTGTAGGTTATCTCCATGCCGTACTGCGAGCAGATGGCCTTGACGATGGCAAGTCCCAGTCCGGTTGACGATTTCTTGCCGGCTGAATGATAGAAGCGTTCAAATATCTTGTCGCTGTCAAGCCGCTCGGGCTGTCCGGTGTTCTCTATCTTTATGTGTGAGCTGTCCGACGTGATGTTTATCTCGCCCCCTTCTATGTTATGCACAAAGGCATTTTTCACGAGGTTGGTCATCAGCACGTTGGCCAGCTGCTCGTCCATGTCTGCCACGGGAGCCTCTTCGCACATGTTGCTGACGGTTATCTTCATGCGCGAGTATACTGGTTTCAGATTGTTTACGGCATGCGCCGTAACCTCCTTAAGGCTTACAGGTCCGTGAGCGGCAAACTGTCCGTTGTCTATCTTGCACAGAAGCAGCAGCGAGCGGTTGGTCTCCGTCAGCTCTTTCAGTGTGTGCAGCGTCTTTATTATCTCCGCCATCTGGTTCTCCGTAAGTCCTTCTTCGTCGAGCAGCATCTCGAGCCTGTTGCGGCATACGGCCAGCGGCGTCTGCATCTCATGCGACGCGTTGGCTATGAAGAGCTTCTGCTGTTCATATTGCTTCTCGTTTCGCTCAATGCTCCTCATCACCGTTTCGTTGAGCTTTCTGAATTCGGTTATCCTCGTGTCGTTCTCCAGCGGCTTTATGTTCTTGCCGAGCTTATACGTGTCGAGCCATCCGAAGAGCCTTTTCAGCGGTTTCATGCTGTGCCTGATGGTCCACAGATTGACGATTATCATGCCCGTGAGCAGACCGAAATACAGCACCACAAGCCATATGAAAATAGAGTTTTTAAGGTTCTGCTTGTCTATCGTTGGCGTGAACACCGTAAGCTCATGATACTTGTCGTCGTTCGACTTGAAGATATACGTTACGGCCCTTGTCTGTTCAAACTTGTTGTCGTTGGGCACATACGTCTCCATGTCGCGGTATCTTATGTGCGAATGGCTCTCGGCATACTCGTCCGACACGGTGTGTATATAGTAGTTGTTGCCTGCGCCGTTGTGGGTGTCGGGCAGGGGCACTCCTGCCAGATAGTCGGTTATGAGCGCTTCGGCATAGCTCGTCAGGCTGTCGTCGGTCTTGTTGTTGATTTCTTTTATTATCGCAAAATAGAAGCCTACGGCCCACAGGGCAATGCCTATGGCCTTTAGCACCGACAGTCTGAAGGTTAGGACGTTCTGCAGCTTCATACCTTAATGAGCTTATATCCGAAACCGTATATCGTCTTTATCTCGATGTCGGCGCCAGCCGTCTTCAGCTTTTTGCGCAGGTTTTTTATCTGTGCATATATGAAGTCGAAGTTGTCGGCCTGGTCGATGTCGTCGCCCCACACGCCTTCGGCCAGCGTCTGCTTCTCTATCAGGCGGTTTGCCCGGTTGACAAGATAGTGAAGGATTTCATACTCCTTTCGTCCGAGGTCGATGTCCTGTCCGTTCACCTCCACCTTGAATGTGTCGGGATGGATGGTCACGTTGCCGAACTTTATGTTGTTCTCGCCGTTCTGTGTGTGGCGTCTCATCACGCTCCTGATGCGTGCGTGCAGCTCAGCCAGATGGAAGGGCTTAGCCAGATAGTCGTCGGCGCCGAGTTCGAGTCCGGCCACCTTGTCGTCGATAGAATCCTTTGCCGATATTATGATGACGTTCTTGCGCTTGCCGCGTTCTGCCAGTTCTCTCATCAGGTTAAGGCCGTTGCCGTCGGGCAGCATAATGTCCAGCAGTATGCAGTCGTATTCATAAATAAACAGCTTGGTGTGAGCCGTAGCGTAGTCGGGGGCTGTCTCCACCACGTAGCGCTCTTTTTCGAGCGAGCGTACAATGATGTCTCTCAGGTCGGCGTTGTCTTCTATTACGAGTATCTTCATTTCCTTTAAATATAAGTTTTATGCCAGGGGCATTTAATGAACGTCGGGCGGCATCTGCCGACGCCGCCCGATGGTTTGTTATTGTTATTTTTCAATACGTATTCTGGCGTCTACTGCCGTAACGTTGTCTTCGTCGGCCAGCAGCGGGTTGATGTCGAGCTCCTTTATTTCGGTGGTAAACCTCAGAAGTGTTGACAGGCGCACGATAATCTCTGCATACTTCTGCTCGTTGAGACCCTTCTGTCCGCGCGTACCCTTTATTATCTTGTATGCGCGCAGAGAGCGTATCATTGAGTAGGCCTCGTCGTAAGACAGAGGAGCAAGTCCGCTTGAAACGTCCTTCAGCACCTCGACGAATATGCCGCCGAGTCCGCACAATACGATGTGCCCGAAGCGCGGTTCGTATTTGGCTCCGATAAACAGCTCCTTGCCTTTGATCATCTTCTGCACCATGATGGCCTTTGCGCCTTCAATCTTCATCATGCGGTCGAACTCCATTTCGAGATGTTCCGCACTCATTATGTTGAGCGCAACGCCGCCCACGTCGCTCTTGTGTACAGGGCCTACGACCTTTGCCACTACCGGATAGCCAACCTTGTCGGCAAATGCAGTAAGTTCGCCTTTAGAGTCGCTCACCATTTCGGGCACCATAGGGATGCCTGCGCACTCGAATATCTGATGCACCAGTTCGGGGGCGATGTATCCGTCTTCCTTGATGCCTGCTATAATCTCTCTTATCCTCGGGATGTCAACGCCGAAGAGTTCTATCTCGGGTGATGCCGGCTTTGGCGTCTTCATAATCTGTGTGAGGGCTGTTGCGAGCGTAACCTCGTCGCTGAAGTTTACGTGTCCCTTCTTCAGGAACTCTGCCACTTCCGGTCCTGCTGTGTGCAGACAAGGCAGGATGGGGAATATAGGCTTCTTGCACTCCAGAATCTTCTTGTGCAGCACGTCGTAAGCCTCATACAACTGGACGAGGCCCGGTGTGCCGAAGATTACGAATATGGCGTCGATGTCCTTAAACTTGTTTTCGCAGTAGTCGATGGCTATGCCCAGATGCTCGGGTGTTCCGGTTGCAAGGATGTCGATGGGGTTAGCCACTGATGCTCCGGGGAAGAGCAGGCTCTTCAGCTCGTCGGCGTCGGGACCTTCAATCTTCGGAACGTTGAGTCCGCCTTTAGACAGCGCGTCGGTAAGCATCACGCCGGGGCCTCCTGCGTGGGTTACGATTGCAAAGTTGCGGCCTGTGAGCGGCGGAAGTGTGAAGATACAGCCCACGGTTGTGAGTTCCTCTCTTGAGAAACAGCGCACGATGCCCGCCTTGCGGAACAGTGCCTCTACGGCTGAGTCGCTGCTGGCAATGGCTCCTGTGTGCGATGATGCGGCACGGCTTCCGCTCTCGCTGCTGCCGGCCTTGATGGCTGCTATGCGGCATCCCTTGCGTATGAGCGATGAGGCGTGGAAGAGAAGCTTGTCAGGATTGCTCACGTTCTCGATGTAGAGCAGCTTGACGTGTGAGTCTTTTTCCGGGTCGAAGTTCTCGTCCATGTATTGCAGCACGTCCTCGATGCCGATCTGCTTGCCGTTGCCGATGCTCCATACAGAGTTGAACGGCAGGCCCTTTGTTACGGCCGACTCGAGGATAAACACTGCCGTTGCGCCCGAACCGCTGATGAAGTCGACGCCTTTTTCGTGCAGTGTAGGTATTGGTTTGGTGAACACGCTGTGATGCCATGAGTTGAGCAGACCGATACAGTTAGGTCCTATGAGTGCTGCTCCGTGGCGTTCGCAGGTGTCGAGTATGTGTTGTTCGAGCTTTGCTCCCTCCTTTGTCTCCTCGCCGAAGCCTGCAGATATTATTATGAAGGCCTTTACGCCTTTGTCTTCAGCCAGGCGGTCTACTGTTTCGGGGCACATGTGCGATGGTATTACGAGAATAGCCAGGTCGGTGGGCGGCAGTTCGCTTATGTCGTGAAATGCCTTTACGCCTTGCACTTCGTCTTCTTTAGGGTTGACAATGCGCAGAACGCCTTTGTAGCCTCCGTTGATAATGTTGCGCACGATGGCGCCTCCGGGTTTGTGAACGTTGTTTGAGCCGCCGATTACGACGATGCTCTCCGGGTGCAGAAGTTGTCGGTTAATCATGAGTTTTATGTTTAGGGTTAATAGGGTTTTGCCGCTTGCGCCCCCTTGCTGTAGCGGGAGCGTTGTGGCGGCTGTTATCTTTTATGTTATTTCTGTTCTCCGATAATCTGTTCGGCGTGGTTCTTCACCTTGATCTCCTTTGGCGAGATTATGCGCTCAATCACTCCGTTCTCGTCAATGATGAAGGTGGTGCGGAAGGTGCCCATGTAGGTGCGGCCGTACATCTTCTTCTCGCCCCACACGCCAAACTGCTCGACGAGAGTCTTCTCTGTGTCGGCAATGAGGTGGAACGGCAGTTCGTTCTTTGCTATGAACTTAAGATGCTGCTTGCCGTCGTCCACGCTTGCGCCAATCACCTCGTAGCCGAGCTCCTTCAGCTTTGTGTAGTTGTCGCGCAGGTTGCACGCCTCGGTGGTGCATCCCGACGTAAGGTCTTTAGGATAGAAATATAGCACCAGCTTGCGGCCTTTGAAGTCGCTGAGCCTTATCTCGTTGCCGTTTTCGTCGTGCCCGAGTATTTCGGGCGCCTTGTCTCCAATATTCATATCTCGCAGTGTTTAATTGTTTTGCTTTTATTGTGGCGGCTGACGCATCTGCGCTGTTGCCTGTTGCGCTGCAGAACGGCATCATGCCTGTGCGTGCAACCACATTGCAAATATACAATAAGAAAATGAGAAACTGCCTAAAATGAAAGGATAATATTTCTTAATACTTGTCAGCGCTGCTGCCTCAGATGTGGCGTGGCGGAGCTGTCCGTTGCCGTTATATGTGCCGTTTGGCTCTATTTGTCAGGATAAGTCTTGTCGTTACGAATAACTTTTGTTACCTTTACGGCCGATTAACAAACTAATTGAAATGAACAAATTTTTTTTATTGTCTCTTGCTTTTATGGCGTGCATGGCGCCAGAGGCTTCGTGTCAGACTGTATTGAACGACAACACTGCCGTTAAGAGCGGATATGTGCGCCATCCGTGGGCAGGCAAAAGGGTGGGGTATATCGGCGACTCGATTACCGACCCGAAGAACAACAGCAATGATATCAGGCAGAAATACTGGGCATATCTGCAGCAGTGGCTCGGCATAACGCCTTATGTCTACGGCATAAGCGGCCGCCAGTGGGACGACGTTCCGCGTCAGGCAGAGAAGCTCAGCAAGGAACATGGCAATGAGGTTGACGCCGTAGTGGTGTTCATGGGTACAAACGACTTCAACGCCGGAGTGCCCGTCGGTGAGTGGTATGTTGAAACTGAAGACACCGTTACTGCTGCCGTGCATGGCAAGAAGCAGGTGTATAAGCGCAAAAAACGTACTCCGGTGATGACCGGCGACACCTTTAAGGGCCGCATAAACATAGGCATAAGCAAGCTGAAGACGCTCTTCCCCGACAAGCAGATTGTGCTGCTGACACCCTTGCACAGGGCTTACGCCACATTCGGCGACACCAACATACAGCCCGACGAGAGCTGGCAGAACATCTGTGGAGAGTATTTCGACGCTTATGTTGAGGCTGTAAAGGAAGCCGGAAACGTGTGGGGCGTACCTGTGATTGACCTCAATTCGGTCAGCGGACTTAACCCGATGGTTGAGGCTCAGCTGCCTTATTTCCACGACAAGGCCACCGACCGCCTGCATCCTTCAACCGAAGGGCAGGAGCGCATGGCGGCAACGCTGATGTATCAGTTGCTTGCTCTTCCTGTCAAATAGCATCTTCTGCTGTGTCGGCATACCGTTGTTGTTATGCTGCCAGCAGTAAAATGATAAGTAAAAATATGTTAACGCAAGTGCTTTTGCGTTAACATATTTATCTCACTTTTTGCAATCTTACGGCCGAAATGCCGTTTCCGTATGAAAAACTCGCATTTTTTCGATTGTTTTAGTATGTTGCTGATAATCAGAGGTTTATGTCTGATTGTGATTTAAAAGTTCTTTTTCTGTATCCCGTAAATACTCCAGAAAGGCCATAAATCATTGCTTTTTGCACTTAAAACAACTGTTTTTTGTCATGCAAAAGGCAATGTTTTGCGCTCCAATATGCCGCATTTCGCATCCTGAAAGCATAGCTTTTGCATCCTGTTTACATGTTTCTTGCCTTGCAGAGGCTTCGTCTGCATGATAAAACGGCATATCTGCGCTGACGTTATTCCTATAATGCCGGCTTCCGGCGTGTTAAAATCTCGCTGCTTAAAACTTCTGTATTGGTAAATAAAGTTAATTTATCAGTGCCCAATGCGTAATCTTCGACAATAATCAGGTTTTAGTTTTTGAAAGTTAAACGGCAAAAAACATTAAATCGTTTTGTCAGCTACGATTAATTAGTTACCTTTGTAGAAATATAGGAAACATCGGCGGCAGACGCCGCAGCAGGGGCACAAAGCATGCATCATGCAGCCCTGCGGACGTTGATGCCGTGTTGTATTAAGAATAAAAACTTTGTTGATTATGAGAAAAACCGCTTTCCTTTTACTTACGGCTTTTATGCTGGTGCCGGCTGCAATGTTTGGCGACAGCTATTCGAAATTATGGAAACAGGTAGACGAGGCAGCCAATAAGGACCTGCCGAAGACACAGATACAACTGCTGCAGACCATTGCCGACAAGGCTGAGGCCGGCGGCGACTATGGCCATCTGCTTAAGGCAGAGACGTGCATGGCGTCGGTTTGGTATTCTATCTCGCCCGACTCGCTTCCTTCAAGGCTTGCCCGGCTTGAAGACAAGGCCGAAGCATGTAGCAAGTCAGACGGCGCTCTGTCGGCTGTCTATTATGCGGCGCTGGGCAAGATATACAGTTCTTACCGCAATTTTAGTCCGTATGCCGCTGTCGGAATAGACAATTCGGCCAAGGCAGCCGAGTTCTTCCGCAAGTCGCTGGCCGACCCTGCGTTGCTCGCATCAAAGAAGGCACTCTGCTATGAGCCGTTTGTCGTAAAGGGACGCGACGGCAAATACTTCAACGACGACCTTCTGAGTCTTATCGGATATACGGCAGAAGACTATGCCACGATGCATTCTTACTATGCAACTACGCAGAACCGCACAGCTACGTTGCTGACGGCTCTGGCTATGGTCAGGCAGAACAATCAGCGCAACGGCGGCATCTATTTCCGCGAATTAAAGAAGTCGCGCTATGCCGTGTCGCTCGATTCGCTCATAAACATCTATTCTGATCTCAATGCTTGTGGCGAAGTGGCCGTTGAACGCTATAATTTTATGCAGAACTGCAATGACGTTAACGCCGACGACCTGGTGGCTTACATCAATAACGCCGTTAACCGCTGGGGCGAATGGCCGCGTATGAACGTGCTGCGCAACGAACTTAAAAGGCTGACAAATCCGCAGTTTGTAATCAGTCTCACCAATAATGTTGTGTTGCCTTACAAGCGCAACGTCATAAAAATGAATCTGCGTAATGTCAGTGAGATTAAGGTTAAGGTGGCGCGTCTGGCCGTTGACGGCGACACAGAGCTTAATCCTTCGCAGGATGACGGATATAAGGAACTTCGCAAGAAGATTGTTCCGCTGACAGAGAACGTGCAGACGAAGCGCTATCCCGGTCAGCCTGAATACAAGATAATCAAAGACTCGATCGTGCTTGCCGGCATGCCGGTAGGCGTTTATATGGTTGAAGTTTCTTCAGACAATAAGAATCTTGAGCCGCAGAGGCGCCTGCTGTATGTAACAGACATGTTCGTGGTGCATCATCAGCTGCCCGGCAACAAGCTGCGCCTCGCAGCTCTTAGTGCCACAACCGGCCAGCCTATGCCCGGCGCAACCATCGTCGTGCAGACAAACGGCAAGAAGACGCATACTCTTACATGCAATGATAAGGGCGAAGCCGTGTTCAGTATGGGTGGCGACGGCATCAGAATGCTGCGCGCTTACACAGAGAGAGACAAGGCGGCGCCTATGCTTGGCACATGGAGCAGCTTCTCTTATTATGCCCAGAAGGGCGACCGCGACGTGCTGAACATCTTCACCGACCGTAAGATTTACCGTCCGGGACAGACTGTTCATGTGGCAGCCGTGGCATATAACACTCAGAAAGGCATGGAAAGCAAGGTCGTTGCAGGCAAGTCATTCAAGCTCACCATGAGAGACGCTAACTATAAGGTGGTGAGCGAGGCCACTGTAACCACCGACGAATATGGTACGGCCAGCACCGACTTTGCGCTGCCTTCGGGCGGACTTACGGGCCGCTACACCATACAGGGCGACTTCGGCATCAATGCTTCTGTAAACATCACGGTGGAAGAATACAAGCGTCCTACATTCCAGGTAGAGTTCCCCAAGATCAACCAGAGATATCAGAGTGGCGACACGCTTGTGGTTACGGCTCATGCAAAGACCTATGCCGGCGTGCCGGTTCAGGGCGCAAAGGTCAGCTACACGGTTAAGCGCAGCCAGTCGCTGTGGTGGCGCTATTATGCATCGGCTTACACTAACGGTTCCGGAACCGACGTGCTCGTAAAGGGCGAGGCCGTTACCGATGCTGACGGAGCTTTCAAGATAGAGATGCCTATGGTGCTCCCCGCATGGGCAGATACCGACGGCGGCATTGACGAACGCACGTTCAACAGCATTGCACGCTTCTATACAATAACCGCTGATGCCGAAGTTACCGACCAGGCAGGCGAGACTCGCAGCGGACAGCTGGCGCTGCCTTTGGGCAATAAGCCCGCCGCACTGAGCACCACTTTGCCCGGACGCATACTCCGCGACAGTCTGAAGACAATAAAGTTTGTATACAAGAATATGGCCGGTGTTGACATCGACGACAACGTGAGATATTACATCGACGGCTCGTTCAATGCCTTCAAGGCAAGAACCAACCGCGACGAGAGCATCACATGGAACACGGCGTCGCAGCTAAAGTCGGGCCGTCACAAACTCGTGGCTATCTGCGGCACAGACACGCTGAAGCAGGATTTCGTCGTGTTCAGCCTCGACGACACTAAGCCTTGCGTTGAAACACACGACTGGTTCTATCTTTCAGACACCAAGTTCCCGTCAGACGGCAGTCCGGTTTATCTGCAGGTAGGCTCGTCTGATGCCGACACACATATCCTTTACACCGTCATTTCGGGCGATAAGGTAATTGCCGACGGCGCAACAGACCTTAGCAACCAGCTGTCAACACGCGCTCTGACATATAAGGAAGAGTATGGCGACGGCCTGAAGATAAACCTCGTATGGGTGAAGGACGGCAAGGACTATAATCATAGCGTGTATATCACACGTCCTGTTCCCGACAGACGACTGATGCTGAAGTGGACCACTTTCCGCGACAGACTTACTCCGGGACAGAGCGAAGAGTGGACGCTCAACATAACAAGACCCGACGGCACTGCTGCCAAGGCACAGCTCATGGTTACGCTTTATGACAGCTCGCTCAACCAGATAACTCCGTTCAGCTGGTGGTTCTACAATGACATGGCCATCAGTGAGCCTTACACTCAGTGGCGTTCTGTATATCAGAATGGTCTGCACTTCTCAAGTGCGGCCGACATCAAGCTGCTCGATGTGGACGACTTCGATATGAACAGGTTTGACATTGATAATTTCTTCGTGTCGAATATAATGTTGAGAGGCTATGGGGTTAATGGAGGTCTGAGACTAAGTCTTGCTGGCAGCGCAGTTAAGAAGCAGGCAGTGGCTTCCGATTCAGCCATGTCGGCCGGCGAGAGCGAATCTGCTTCGGTTAAGAGCAAGGAAGAGCTTGCAGAGCCTCCTGTAACAGCCGACAACGGTTCTGCTCAGGGCCGTTCTGCCGACAACGTTCAGTTGCGCGAGAACCTTAATGAGACGGCGTTCTTCTATCCCGCACTTCAGTCAGACGACAAAGGCAACGTGAGCGTTAAGTTTACTCTGCCCGAAAGCATAACAACATGGACGTTTATGGGACTTGCTCACGACAAGGACGTAAACTTCGGACTTATCGAGAGTGAAACCGTTGCGCGCAAGACCGTTATGGTGCAGCCCAACATGCCGCGCTTTGTACGTGTAGGCGACCGTGCTTCGATAGCAGCAAGAATATTCAACACTTCAGAGAAGAGTGCAGAGGGTACGGCTGTTATGCAGCTCGTAGATCCTGAGACAGACAAAACGGTGTTTGAGCAGAAAAAATCGTTCAAGGTTGCTGCCGGACAGACAACAGCCGTATCGTTCGAATATTGCCCTGACGCCAACAGTTCAATGCTTGTGTGCAAGATATTTGCAAACGGACGCAACTTTAGCGACGGCGAGCAGCACTATCTTCCGGTACTGGCAGACGAGGAACTTGTAACCAATACGGTGCCGTTCACACAGACGCAGCCCGGCCAGAAGACGATAGACCTTGGCAATCTGTTCGCTAAGGGCGGCAGAAACAACAAACTGACGGTTGAATACACCAACAATCCTGCATGGCTCGTGCTTCAGGCTTTGCCTTACATAGGCACCGCCAGCGACAACAACGCCATAAGTCTTGCCACGGCATATTATGCCAGCAGCATAAGCAACTACATACTGAAGAACGCTCCGCAGGCTAAGACAACGTTCGAACAGTGGAAGCGTGAGGCAGAACAGACAAGTCTGTTGAGCAGTCTGGAGAAGAATCAGGAACTTAAGGACATCGTGCTCAACGAGACGCCTTGGGTGGCAGATGCCGACAATGAGGCTGAGCAGAAACGTCTCCTTGCCAACTATTTCGACAGCTCTTCGCTCAACAACAACATTAGCTTGATGCTCGGCAAACTGCAAAAGCTGCAGAATCAGGCCGACGGCTCTTGGTCGTGGTGGCAGGGAATGCCTTACGGCTCGCCGTCGCTGACGGCAAGCATTGCTGAGCTGCTTACCCGTCTGAACACAATGATAGGCGTTCAGAACGAGACAAAAGGCATGCTCGACAAGGCAATGACTTATCTCGGACGCGTCGTTGTGGATGAAGTTGAGAAGATAAAGGAGGCCGAAAAGAAAGGCAACGCATACGGAATACGCGACTACTCGGCACTGCAGTATCTGTATATCTGCGCCCTTGGCGACAGACAACTTACGTCGGCAGAACGTTCTGCGGCAGACTATCTGCTCGGATATCTTAAGACAAAGAACACTTCACTTAACCTTTACGGCAAGGCTCTCATGGCTGTTGTATTGTCAAAGAACGGCGAGAGCAAGCTCGCAGGTGAATACCTGAAGAGTCTTGAGGAATATTCGGTTAAGACAGAGACTATGGGCCGCTACTACGACTCGCCGCGCGCAGGTTACAACTGGTTCGATTACCGCATACCTACACAGGTTGCAGCAATAGAGGCGATGAAGCTTGTTGACGCCAATGGCTATTCGGCAGAAATCGACGAGATGAGACAATGGCTGCTGCAGCAGAAGAGAGTGCAGGGCTGGAACACACCGGTCAACAGCGCAAATGCCGTTTATGCATTCTTAAGCGACAACATGTCGGTGCTGAACAAGGGCGAGAAGGCAGAGATAACGCTCGACGGCAAGAAACTCGACATGTCGCCTGCCACCGCAGGTCTGGGTTACGTCAAGTCGGCAACAAGCGTTGCCAACCCTGGCAAGCTGACCGTAAGCAAGACATCTGAAGGCACATCATGGGGCGCCGTTTATGCCCAGTCAGTATGCAAGGTTTCTGATATAGACGCCGCTTCATCGGGCTTCAAGGTTACAAGAGAAATACTTTCTGCCGACGGCACTACGCCCGCAAGTCTGAAAGTAGGCTCACGCATCAAGGTGCGCATAACCATAGTAGCCGACCGCGATTACGACTTTGTTCAGGTGAGCGACAAGCGTGCCGCCTGCATGGAGCCGCTCAGACAGCTCAGCGGATACGCCGGCGGATATTACTGCACGCCGAAAGACAACGTTACGAACTATTATTTCGACCGTTTCAGCAAGGGAACGCATGTTATAGAGACAGAATATTATGTTGACCGTGAAGGCACTTACGAGACAGGTACATGCACCGTGCAGTGTGCTTACTCGCCTGAATATTCAGGACGTGCAGTGTCTAAGGTTATTGTTATTGAATGATTGAAAGAGAATTGAATTATGAAAAGAAAAATAATACTGACAGCCCTGGTTGCCGCCTTTGCCTTCGACATGGCGGCACAGCGCATATCTGCCAAGCATGAGGTTATCGACTGCGGAAGCGTTCTTTATGAACAGCCCGTCACGGCGAAGTTTGAATTGCGCAACAAGGGCAACGAACTGATAATCGACACAGTTAGGACGAGTTGCGGATGTGCCATTGCGAGCTATCCGCGCGGCAGCATCATGAAGGGCGACAACTTTACGGTTGAGGTTACTTATGATGCACGTCAGCTCGGACATTTTGAAAAGGAAGTAGCCGTTTACAGCAATGCTTCCGACAAGCCCTTCTATCTGAAGATGAAGGGAGTGGTGGTTGACAAGCTTATCGACTTCACCGGAAAGTATGACTACACTATCGGCAGCGTGAGGACAGACAACAACAACATCGAGTTTGATGATGTCAACGTGGGCGACATGCCTATACAGAAGATACACATCATCAACAGCGGCTCAGAGAGTGTCAGTCCGGTTGTTATGCACCTGCCTGATTACCTTACGGCGTCAGTGTCGCCTACAACCATTGCTCCTGGACACACCGGCGTGGCAACGATAACCCTCAACTCGCTGAAGCTGCGTGATTACGGACTTACGCAGTCGTCGGTATATCTCGGAATGTATCCCGGCGACAAGGTCAGCGCCGACAAGGAAATATCGGTTTCGGCCGTTCTGCTCCCCGGATTTAGAAACATGTCGGAGACACAGAAGCACAATGCGCCGGTGATAAAGCTGTCGTCAGAGACTCTCGACCTCGGCACGTTCGGCGACAAGGACGACAAGAGCGGAACGATAATCATTGAAAATAACGGAAAGAGCAGGCTCGACATACGTTCAATGCAGATGTTCACAACAGGTCTGAAGGTGAAGCTGAACAAGTCGAAGCTGCGTCCGGGCGAATCGGCAAAACTGAAGATCACGGCTTACAAGAAGCAGCTGAAGAGCGCAAGGAGCAAGCCGCGTGTGCTGATGATAACCAACGACCCGGCAAAACCAAAGGTTGTTATACATGTAAAAGTGAAATAATATTGTTATGGAACATCCAGAAAACAGCAGTGAGTATAAGGGGCTTACGGTTAATTCCGGAGTAGAGCAGCCTTCAACAGTGAATCCCTATCTTAACCGCGCACGCTACAGGCGCCGTGAGTATACAGTGGGCGAGATGGTGGAAGGCATCCTTAAAGGCAACGTTACGGTGCTAAGCCAGGCCGTTACGCTGATAGAGAGTGTTAATCCCGACCACCAGCAGAAGGCTCAGGAGGTTATCGAGAAGTGCCTGCCCTACAGCGGCAAGTCGCTGCGCATAGGCATCAGCGGTGTGCCGGGTGCCGGAAAGAGTACCTCTATCGACCAGTTTGGCGTGCATGTGCTCGACCGTTTTGGCGGCAAGCTGGCCGTCCTGGCCATCGACCCCAGTTCTGAACGCTCCAAGGGAAGTATTCTTGGCGACAAGACCCGTATGGAAAAACTCTCTTTGCGTGAAGAAGCCTTCATACGTCCCAGTCCTACGGCAGGTTCGCTGGGAGGCGTGGCGCGCAAGACCCGCGAGACAATCATACTGTGTGAGGCTGCCGGATACGACAAGATATTTGTCGAGACGGTGGGCGTAGGGCAGAGCGAGACGGCATGTCACTCTATGGTTGACTTCTTCCTGCTCATTCAGCTGGCCGGCACGGGCGACGAGCTTCAGGGTATAAAGCGAGGCATCATGGAGATAGCCGACGGCATAGTTATCAACAAGTGCGACGGCAACAACGTGGACAAGTGCCACATTGCCGCCACCAACTTCCGCAACGCCCTGCATTTCTTCCCGCCATCAGACAGCGGCTGGCAGCCCAAGGTGCTCTGCTACAGCGGCTTCTACGGCACAGGCGTAAAGGAAGTGTGGGACATGGTTTATCAGTATGTCGACTTTGTTAAGCACAACGGCTACTTCAATTACCGCCGTAACGAGCAGAGCAAATATTGGATGTATGAAACCATAAACGAGCATCTGCGCGGCAGCTTCTATAACAATCCGCTCATACAGCAGAAACTGAAGGCGTCAGAAGACTCGGTGCTGGCTGGAACAAAGACTAGCTTCGTGGCAGCAAAAGAACTGCTCGACACATATTTCGGCACAGAAAGACCGTAAGGCTTATGCCGCGACAGGCAAATATAGAGCTATAGGAATATATTATTACGGTCAGAATGCCTGTTTGTTTTTATTCATGACCGGCTCAGTCCGGTCATGAATTATCCCAAATCGTTATTATGATTAGGCTCTGATTTTTGCTTTATATTGAGCTGATCTACGTTAATTTTTTTGCTGGTATAGTTGACTATTCAAGAAAAATCTAACGGAAATCTGCCGATAGAAACAAAAAGACGGGCTGAAAGCATGAATGCACAAGACAGATAATACTATGTGCGGTCTAATGACGGTTTGGGATTGTTTTATAAGAAACATCAAGAAGATGGTACAGATAGAAATCGATGACGGCAGCGGATTCTGCTTCGGGGTTACCACTGCCATAAGAAAGGCCGAAGAAGAGCTTGCGGCCGGAAAAACATTATACTGCCTGGGCGACATTGTGCACAACGGAATGGAGTGTGAACGCCTGCGCAGCATGGGACTTATAACTATTAACCACGACGAGCTGAAGGCTCTTCATGACGTGAAGGTGCTGCTGCGTGCCCACGGCGAACCGCCCGAGACTTACGAGATAGCGCGCCGCAACAACATAGAGATAATAGACGCCACATGCCCAGTGGTGCTGCAGCTGCAGCGGCGCATCAAGCGCGAATACGATTCTAATCCGGATGCGCAGATCGTAATATTTGGCAAGCCGGGCCACGCCGAGGTGCTCGGACTTGTAGGACAGACCAACAGCAAGGCTATCGTCATAGCCGGAATAGACGATGCCAAGGCGCTCGACTTCAAGCGCGACATATATCTATATTCGCAGACAACGAAGTCGCTCGACGAGTTTCACCGCATAATCGACTATATCCAGGAGCACATCTCGCCTGAAGCTACGTTCAGGAGCTTCGACACGATATGCCGTCAGGTGGCCAACCGCATGCCAAACATCAGTTCGTTTGCCAAGCGCCACGACCTCATTCTCTTTGTCTGCGGCCGCAAGAGCAGCAACGGCAAGGTGCTCTTCAACGAGTGCAGGAGCGTCAATCCCAACAGTCATCTTATTGAAGGCCCCGACGAGATTAAGCGCGAATGGATTGAAGGCATCGACACGATAGGCATTTGCGGAGCCACGAGTACGCCCAAATGGCTAATGGAGAGGTGCCGCGACAGAATAATTAACGGCATTTAGCAGTGCCGGTAAATACGGAAATGCCCGGCAGTCGTCATTCTGTTTATCATAATGGCGGCTGAAACAGAATATATTTTTGTTAAAAACTCATCACTCGTCACATTCTGTTTCAATACGTTGAATGTCAGAATGTTACAATGTGATGAGTTGATGCTGCAACTCATCACATTCTGCTTTCATCCAGGTTGAGCAGGTTTAATGGAAATAAAAACAATATATGAATATAAATATGAAAGATTTTGTAAAAAATGATATTGCATATTTACCGGGAGCATTTTTGTCATTATGGCTAGTATGCACATTTCCTGTAAAAATGACGGCTCAAACTTCAGACAGCATACGCACAAAAGAAATTGACGAAGTGGTGGTCAAGGCCAAGATGCAGCACACCAATGCCATGTCGTCAACATACATTCCGACGATGAAGCAGAGACAGTCAGCGCAAAATGCGATAGACCTTCTACAACAGCTCGCCCTGCCTCAGATCAACATTAATCTGATGGACAATGCCGTAACTACCACAAGCGGGCAGAGTGTGGCTATATATATCAACTATATTCCTGCGTCGGCCGAAGAGATGGAAGGCATCTTGACTTCAGATGTACGCCGAGTTGAATATCTTGACTTTCCCGCAGATCCGCGTTTTCAGGGAAGTGAGCATGTCGTTAATTTCATAGTGCAGAAATATGAATACGGAGGTTATACCAAGGCCACTCTGAATGAAAATTTCCTTACCGGCAGACTTTCAAACCGGGCTTCGGTATATTCAAAGTTTGTGTATAAACGCATGACATACGATTTATATGCCGGTACCTCCAATCACGACATTAATCATTACGGCAATTCTGTTGAGGGTATTTACAGTATTGAGGATGAAAATGGTCAGGCTTTTCAGACAACAAGAAACGAGGCGTTGGACTATTCACGTTTCAAGTATAACCAGTATCCTGTTTCTTTCCGTGCTGTTTACGATACCGACAAAATGCAGATAGCCAACACCATAGGTTTTAATTTTGACCAGTCGGCGATGGCCCGGACCGGCGGAACATTGTCGTTTGTTCCTCAGAATAATGCAGACTATTCTTATTTGAAGAACGAACCCTACGTGAGCCGTTATTTCGTATGGTCGGGAAATTATTATTTTATCCTGCCACACAACTTTCATGTCAGCGTGTCTCCCGGCATAAATTACGGCCATACCAATTATTCATACAACTATCAGACCTCGTTGCCGGGCAGTGAGGCCATAGCGAACAATTCAAAAGAAGACGTATGGCAGTTTCGCGGCAGTGCAACGCTTTTCAAGAAATTTACCGACAGCCATACGGCTTTCTTCCGCGCCTGGTTTGGCTCCACGTCCAATCAGGTAAGCTATTTCGGCACATCTCCTTATGACAATGATTTTTCTGATACCTATTCAGGTGCTGCCATCGGCTATAAGTTTCTGAATAAGGTGTGGAATATAAGTGCTGACGCAGCCTTTCAGTGGGAAAGGAATAAAATAAACGACCTTTCGGTTGCTGAAATTTATCCATTAATCAATCTGTCAGTAGGATTCTCTCCCTCGCGTAAACACTCGTTCCGCACATATTTTCATTTCGGTGCAAACTATCCGGGCGCAAGTGAAAAGACACCTAATGTGCTTCAGCAAAACGAGCTGATGTATTATACTGGAAATCCCAATCTCGGACTTTCTAGGCAGGTTACATTCAATCTGTCGTACAACTGGATGCCGGTCAATGCTTTTTCGGCTTCGGCGTTTGTGCAGTATTTCGGCGAGTTCAATCTTTATGTACCTGTTTATAAGCCATATAATGGCGGCACGGCCCTGCTGAGAACCTTTGAGACAGATTGCAACTATAACCGTACACAGATAGGCATGTCGTTTAATTATAAACTGCTTAACGGCAACCTTCAGTTGGCTGCCTCTCCTTCTGTGTCGTTATATCGCATGTCAGGACTATTCGACATCAGGCGTTCGCCGTTTTATTGCAGTGCCTCTGCAACATATTATCTTGGCAACTTCTATTTTCAGGCATCTTATCAGACAAAGAACCTCACTGTGCAGGGAAACCGGGGCGTGATATACGAAGACCGTGATTTTTATCAAATGCTTGCCGGATGGAGCCGTTCGGGTTGGAATATACGCGTCAGTGCGATGAATATGTTTCGCAACGACTGGCTGTGCTCAACCAGCAAACTGGCGACTCCTCTTTATTCAGAGACGCAGTTCGTTAATGGCAACAATTTTCACCGGCGTCTAAACCTGTCTGTTACATATACGTTTGGATATGGCAAGAAGGTAAACCGTGGAAATGAGGTGGGCGAGCAATATGGAGCAGCATCTGCTATCATGAAATAATGTGCATACATTGTGAAGATGGAGCTATCCGTAGGTAAATCTGCTCGCATATATGTTACAAGCACAAATTTTACGTGAAATTATAGCCGTGTGATGAGTTTAAACCGCAACTCATCACGCCTTAATATGTTGTCTTTCAGGAAGTTAAGACCTGATGTGACGAGTGATGAGTTTCTGATAAAATTATTTTTAGTTTGATCTTTCGCAATATCCTTTTGCAAAAGGTATCCTTTTATGCTGCAAAAGGACACATATTGCATTGTAAAAGATGCCCTTTTGCACCGCAATATGTGGCATATTATATTTAGGTATAAGTTACTTGCCCTTACGCTTCATTTTCAGTGCAATCTCCCTTGCCATGTGCTTTATGGCGTCTGCCGGATAATATAAGAGCATGCGCGGACCGGCATAGCGCATCACTTGGCGTATATGCTCGCGCTTTTCGGGCTTGTAGCAGTGCACCTTGCACAGGCGGCATGTCGGCTTGTTGTCCTGAAACGGACAACGGGCAAGGCGCGACGAGGCATATTCAAGCAGTTCGCGGCATTGAGGACACAGCTCCCTGTTGCCCTCCTTATGGCGGCAATACAGGCGTATCATCAGTTCCACGGTGTGCAGCTCATGGGCTGTTCGAGGGGTGAGTGGCATTGTTGGGGGATGGGGATTATGGGAGTAGTGGGAGTGATTGTAGTAATGGGACAAATGGAATAATTATGGCGGCGGCACAACTGTGAGCCGCCGCCATGATGCTTCTATGTATATTTCTTTTTTGGTGTTATCTTATCTTTATCTCGCAGTTGTCAAGGCTGTCAATTATTGCCAGCGACTCAACTCTCACGCCGGCGTTGCGCAGATATTCGCCGCCGTGCTGAAAGGCTTTTTCTATGATGAAACCCATGCCTGCAAGCGTGGCTCCGGCTTGGTTTACGAGGTCTATTATGCCTTTGGCAGCATTGCCGTTGGCCAGAAAGTCGTCAATGAACAATACGTGGTCGCCTTTGCGCAGAAAGTCCTTGCTCACGCAGATGTCATAGTTGCGGTTCTTGGTGAACGAGTAGACCGTCGTGGTGAGCATGTTTTCCATCGTTACCGGCTTTTTCTTCTTGGCAAACACCACCGGCAGCTCAAGCAGATAGCCCGTCATTATGGCCGGAGCTATGCCGCTGGCTTCAATGGTTATAATCTTGTTGATGTCGGTAGAGGCAAACCTTCTGACAAACTCCACTGCTATAGACTTCATCAGGATAGGGTCCATCTGATGGTTGATAAAGCTGTCAACCTTCAGGATGCCGCCCTCAAAACATTTTCCGTCGCGCATTATGCGCTCTTTCAGTTGCTTCATGTCCCCTTGCTGTAGTTATTTGTCAGGCTGTTGCCTCGTTAAACTTCTGCATCAGCCATGCCTTCTGTTCGGCTATGGTCATGTTGCTGTTGTCCAGCTCTATGGCGTCGTCGGCCTTGCGCAGCGGCGACACCTCGCGGTGAGAGTCGATATAGTCGCGCTCCTTGACGTTCTTCAGTATGTCGTCAAAGTTGGCCGGCATGCCTTTGGCCTTCAGTTCGTCGTAGCGTCTCTGCGCCCTCACTTCGGCCGATGCCGTTACGAATATCTTGAGTTCGGCGTCGGGGAATACCACGGTGCCTATGTCTCTTCCGTCCATTATTATGCCTTTCTCCTTGCCCATGGCCTGCTGCCGGGCAACGAGGGCCTCTCTTACAAACGGCAGTGCGGCTATAGGGCTTACGCGGGCAGATACCTCCATTGTGCGTATGTCTTTCTCAACAAGTTCGCCGTTGAGGTAAGTGTCCGGCCGGCCGGTCTCGCTGTTCAGCCTGAACGAAATGTTTATCTCGCCCATCTTCTGTTCGAGTTCGCCGGTGTTGATGCTCCCGTCGGCGTTAAACAGGCCGTTGCGCATGGCATAGAGCGTGACAGAGCGGTACATCGCGCCCGTGTCGACATAGATATATCCCACCTCACGTGCCAGGTCTTTGGCCATAGTGCTTTTGCCGCATGACGAATAACCGTCGATGGCTATTGTTATTTTCTTCATGTCTTGTTTATTTTGTTCTTGATATTTTTTCTTTTATTGATGTCTGCCGCATGCAGCCTCTGTGCGGCCCTTTACAGCGAATAGCTGACGTTTACGAGCAGCGAGTTTGACGACACGTGATATTTGCCGTAGCCCAGCTGCAGCTTGAAGCGCTCGAGCTGCAGGCCCGCTCCGAACGACCATCCCGCTCCGTGGCTGCTCTCGTCGTCGGTGCCGCTGCCTATCGTCATCTCGTCGGCACGCCTGAAGTTATATCCGGCAGCCAGGTATATCTGCTGCGACAGGATGATGTCGGCGCCAATCACGAGGTGATTTATCAGTCCATAGTCCCAGTCGGTAAGTCCAACCAGCGTTGCCGACAGCCTGAACGGCAGCGACGCAAACCTTTTGCTAACTCCTGCCTGCAGGTCGAACGGCATTTTCTCGTACTCCTCGTCATAGGCCTTTATCTGTCCGCCCAGGTTCTTTGCCACGAGCGACACCGACCATTCGCGGTCTGGGTCATAATAGTTGAGTCCGAGGTCTATGCCCACGGCCAGCGAACTGTAGTCGCCGATGTAAGAATTTATGAACTTAGCCGTTATGCCGCCCACCAGTTTGTCGGTCAGTATATAGCTGAACACTCCGCTTATGGCAATGTCCTTGGCCGAAAACTCGCCTTTTATGACGTTGTTCTCGTCAGTCTCCTTCATCTTTCCGTAGTCCATATACTGAGCCATGACGGCCACGGAGGCCTTGTCCTTTATGATGCGGTTGAACGATGCACTGGCTGTGGTTGCACCCGCCATGTAGGTCATGAAGTTGAGGTTAATGCTTTTGTCGCTCACCGATGCAAGCAGTGCAGGGTTGCTGAACATCAGCGAAGGGTCGTCTTCTATTATGGTGATGTTTTCGCCGCCGAGAGCTGCAGCGTGGGCACTTACCGGAATACGCAGAAAGTTGTATCCGGTCTGGCTGTCCTGCGCGCCGGCAGTAACGGCAAAAAGCGTCAGCAAAAACAAAAAAACGGTTTTTTTCATCGATTTCTGTTATTTTTACGGCAAAGATACACCTTTTTTCAAATATCTACGTTACTTTTGTAGAGTGAAAATAAGGTGTCATGCACATTTGTTCTTGATAATAACGCCAAAAAAGTCAGATTAGTATGTGCAGGCCCTAAGGTATTAATCATCATTGGTCAGGTGGAACTTAAGAAATCATATAAGGCCGACTTGGAACATCAGCGCGCATCAGGCTTCTTGTTAGGTCTGATAGTAGTGCTGTCGCTGTTTCTGGTTTGTCTTGAATTTACCACGTCAAGCCCGTCGACTGACGTAGCTGACGATATTCTTGACGATGTTTCGCAAGACATTGAGATGATGCCTGTGCTGCAGCAGAAGAACATGATTGCCGCCCCTCAGGTTGCTCCCAAGGCTGCCGTGCCAGAGAAAATGAAGGTAGTGGACGAGCAGGTTGCCGACGTGGTGGAACAGCATGACGGCACAGACACCGATAATGACGCGCAGGCCGGAGCTGCCGGAAGCAGCGAGGCTGCAGAGAGCCAGACAGCGGCACTGTCGCCTGTGGCTGTTGACGAAGACGACAATCCTCTCAACTTTCAGGTTATAGAGCGCCTGCCGGAGTTTCCCGGTGGCATGGTGGAGTTTATGAAGTGGCTCACCAAGAATCTCTCATATCCTGTCATTGCACAGCAACAGAAGATACAGGGCAAGGTCCTTGTGTCGTTCATAATAAATAAAGACGGAACGATAAGCAGTCCGAAGGTGGTTAAATCGGTCAGCCCCGAGCTCGACCGCGAGGCATTGCGCGTGATACGCATAATGCCGAAATGGAAACCGGGCGAGGACCACGGTAAGCCATGCCGCACGTACTTCTGCATTCCCGTCGTGTTTAAGTTGTAATAATTATTCTGCAATCTTAAAAACCTTTATCACTATGTTAACGGCAAACGAAATACTACAAAAGATTAACTCGTATCTTGACAACATGCCTTACGAACGTAAGCCGCAGAGCCTTTATGACCCCATTAAGTATGTGCTGTCGATGGGCGGCAAGCGCATACGCCCGTCGCTGGTACTGATGGCCTACAATTTATATAAGGATGACCCAGAGAGCATATTGTCTCAGGCCTGCGGCCTTGAGATTTATCATAACTACACGCTGCTGCACGACGACCTTATGGACAACGCTGCCATGAGGCGCGGCCACCAGACCGTACACGTTAAATGGAACGCCAATACGGCCGTGCTCTCAGGCGACAGCATGTATGTGCTGGCGTTCAAGCGCATGGCGCAGAGCGCACCCGACAAGGTGAAGCCCGTGCTCGACACTTTTATCGAGACGGCTCTGCAGGTAGGCGAGGGACAGCAGTATGACATGGATTTCGAGAAACGCACCGATGTTACTGAGGAAGAGTATATAGAGATGATACGCCTCAAGACGAGCGTGCTGTTGGCATGCGCCCTGAAGATAGGTGCCGTGCTGGCCGGAGCTTCAGAGAGCGATGCCGACAATCTGTATAAGTTTGGCGAGCAGATAGGTCTGGCCTTCCAGCTGCAGGACGACTATCTCGATGTCTATGGCGACCCGAAGGTTTTCGGCAAGGCCATTGGTGGCGATATCCTGTGCAACAAAAAGACATATATGCTCATCAATGCATATAACAGAGCCGACGAGGCGCGCCGCAATGAACTCGTTAAATGGATTACGGCCACTGACTTTAATCCTGAGGAGAAGATAAAGGCCGTTACTTCGATATATAACGAACTGGGTATCGACCGCCTGGCTGAAGACAGAATAAAATACTATTTTGAGCAAAGCCGCAAATATCTCGATCTCGTCAGTGTTGACGATGAGCGCAAGAGCGTGCTCCGTGCATACACCGATGCCATGATGGGCCGCAAGGCTTAGGCGGCAGTCTGCTTTAGTTCCTTTCCCCGCCATGTCTTTGTGCGGGATGATTATGCGGATGCCGGCCGGGCCTGCAAGAGGCTTTGCCGGCGTGAGATTTATTTAATAATATTTTTATGTGATATAAAAGAAATGCCATACAGACGACTACCGAAGACAGACGCAGCCCGTTTGAGGGCACTGAAGACATTGCTCGACAACAACGATATCTACACCGTGCGCAACCGCTTCATAGACTGGAAAACCCTTAACCGTGCGCAGCCGGCATACGACAGGCTGCTCACAGCCTCTGAGCAGTATAAGGTGAGCTATGCAGCCCAGCTGAGAGGAGCCGGAAAGGGCGACAAGCTGCAGCGCAATGCCACGATGTATGTAAGCCATTTTGTGCAGGTGCTTTTGATGTCGGTAGAGCGCGGAGAGATTAAGAAGTCGAACCTCAAGCTGTATGGACTTGATGAGAGTACAACGTCGCTGCCAAACATTAAGACCATATCAGGTCTGATAAAGTGGGGCACGCAGGTTGTTGAAGGCGAGAAAGCCCGGATAAAGAAAGGCGGACGGCCGATATTTAACCCTACGATAGGCATGGTCAGCACTCATCTTGATATATTCAAGGAGAACAACGATCAGCAAAAGCGTCTGCAAGACCGCACCGCTCAGGCTCTTGAGGCTTTGAAGACAATACGTCCGGAGGTAGACAGTGTGCTGTTGGAACTGTGGAATCAGATAGAGGAAAACTTCAAGAATGAGCCGCCTGAGGTGAGATTTGCCGAATGCCGCAAATACGGCATAATATATTATTACCGCAGAAAAGAAGAGCATTTATATTGATTTGAAGCTTTGGTGCTATTCTGCTGAATGTTCTTTCATTGCCGTTTGCCGGCTTGCTGATGCCTGCTGTTCTTTGCACTACAGCCGTAACGGACAATGATGTCTTAATTGAAAAAATGTTTGGAGAATGAATTTTATAGACACACATACACATCTCGACGGCGAAGAGTTTGATGCCGACCGTGATGAGACAATACAGAGAGCAAAGGATGCCGGTGTGAGCAAGGTGTTTATACCGGCTATCGACATGCCGTCGGTAAGCAGGGTGCTTGCCGTGTGCGACCGTTATCCCGGCTATGCTTATCCGATGATAGGGCTGCATCCTGAAGAAGTAAGAGCCGACTGGCAGGATGTATTGAAAGAAATGAAGCCTGTGCTTGATGCCAACCGCGACAAGGTTATTGCTGTAGGCGAGGTGGGACTCGACTATTATTGGAGCCGTGAGTTTGAGCAGGAGCAGCTGTTGGCGTTTGAGGAGCAGGTCAGATGGTCGATAGAGTATCGGCTGCCGCTGATGATACATTGCCGGAAGGGACAGAACGAAATGGTGCGTCTGTTGCGCCGTTATGAGAAGGAACTGCCGGGAGGTGTTTTCCACTGCTTTACAGGCAACGAGAAGGAGGCTGCCGAACTGCTGTCGTTCGACAGGTTTGTACTCGGCATCGGTGGAGTGCTGACTTTCAAGAAGTCTCATTTGCCGGAGGTGTTGCCCACGGTTCCGCTCGACAGAATTGTGCTTGAAACCGACTCGCCGTACATGGCTCCGGTTCCGATGCGCGGAAAACGTAATGAGAGTGCCTATGTGGCTTATGTGCTGAAGCGTATGGCAGAATGTTACGGAGTGAGCGAGGAACAGGTGGCTGAGGCTACAAATGCCAACGTAAAGCGCGTGTTTTCAGTGTGATAGATGCTGTTGACATAAATGCGAATGACGCTTGGTGCGTTCTTTCTTTCCGCTTATTCTCATTGGGCGTCTGAATATGTCATGCGTGGCAGTATTACATGTGGAAGCCGGTAAAAACTAAAAATATCAAAAATGCCGGCGTAAAGCTAAAAAAGATGTGATTTTATGATGAAAATAGATGGAAAAAAGATAATTTTGCATCCCGTAAACTAAATGAAGTTCAGGTAAGGAAAGGTGCTCGAGTGGCTGAAGAGGCACGCCTGGAAAGCGTGTAAACGTTAAAAGCGTTTCGGGGGTTCGAATCCCCCTCTTTCCGCGTAATGTTTTTCTAATTCATAACAGATATGAGTAATCTGATTGCAAAGATTGCAATAACAACGATCCTCGCATTTTCTATCGGCCATTCGGCGTTTGCTCAGAATGGTGAAATAACCGGGCAGATGAAGTCGAAAGCCGTGTCTACTCTTGCAGCCGATCAGCCCAAGTCGCACAAAACACAAACTCCTGCAGGGAAAGCTGTGGAAGATAACACTGCAAAAGAACAGCAAGACACTGCTGCGCAGTCAGCACCTGCCGACTCGCTAGACCTTGACATGGCTGAAGTGCCTGACTCTACGATGATGCCGGTGGAGAGTGAAGGTTTTCATAAAACACTGAAGGTAAAGTATATTGAAGGCAACGCCGGATTCATGTCGTTTGTGGCACTGGTGCTGGTGCTTGGTCTTGCGTTCTGCATTGAGCGCATAATTTATCTTACATTATCCGAGATAAACGCCAAAAAGCTTATGATCGACCTGGAGTCTCTCATTATGAAAGGCGACATTGAAGGGGCAAAGACCATCTGCCGCAACACACGCGGCCCGGTGGCTTCAATCTGTTATCAGGGTCTTATGCGCATAGACGAGTCGATGGATGACGTTGAGCGCAGCATAACTTCTTATGGTTCGGTACAGGCTGCTAACCTTGAGAAGGGATGTTCGTGGATAACGCTGTTCATAGCCATGGCTCCGTCGCTCGGATTTCTCGGTACGGTTATCGGTATGGTCATGTCGTTTGAGCAGATACAGATGGCAGGCGACATCAGTCCAACTATCGTTGCTGCCGGTATGAAGGTGGCGCTGATAACCACAATATTCGGACTTATTGCCGCCCTGATCATGCAGGTGTTCTACAATTACATACTTTCAAAGATAGAGCACATAACGAGTCAGATGGAAGAGTCGGCTATAACGCTGCTCGACATCATAATGAAATATAAACTTACACGATGATGCGCATCTCATTAAAAAGCATTAGACAACTTTCGGCAGAGCAGATATCCACACGTGTGCTGTATGTTCTGCTTGCCGTCATTGTGCTTCTGTTCGGCGCGTTCTTTCTGATAGGATACGACATTCCGTATGATGAAGATCCGACGTTTAATGCTCCTATGTTTACTGATGCCGTGCTTGTGTTTATTTATATGCTTGTTCTGGCTACGGTGGGCATTACGGCTTATGCCGTGTACAGAAGCATCAAGGGACGCGACAAGACATCTGACACAATCAACAATATTCCGGCGGCTAAGATTGTCTGGCTTACAACAGGACTTACGGCAGCAAGTCTGTTGCTTACATTCCTGCTTGGTTCGTCAGAGCCAGTCATGGTCAACGGAGTGAAATATGCTGATGTGTTCTGGCTTAAAGCTACCGACATGTTCATCAATACGGCGTTGATATTGCTGTTTGTTGCCGTCTGCGGCGTAGTGTTCGGACTTTCGGGATACAACAGAAAAGTAAATCTGAATAAATAAAGTGCACAGTCGTACTGAATATCGCCTTATCAGACATATACGTTAAGACAAACGGCATGACATCAAATGTGTGCGATATGGCGTACATGCACTTGCATAAAGAAGAATATAACATCGGTCAAAGAAAATGATTCTGAGGCATAACAAACGTGAAGTACCTTTGCTGAACACCACGTCAACGGCTGACATATCTTTCATCCTGTTGGTGTTTTTCCTTATCATGACGTCTATGGATGTGGATAAGGGACTGCAACGCCAGTTGCCTCCGCCTGACCGTGACAAGACAGAAGAGGTGGCTGACATAAGCAAAGGCAACATGCTCGACCTGCAACTTACGTCGTCCAACAAGCTTATTGCTGACGGCAAGCCGCTTGATGTTGCACAGCTGCGTTCGCGTGTGATGACGTTTGTCGGCAAGACGGCCGACCGCCAGCGTCACATTATATCGGTAACGGTAGACCGCAAGACCAGTTATGACCTTTATTTCAACGTACAGAATGAGATAATGGCGGCGTATAAAACACTCAGAAACAGATATGCACTGAAGACATACGGGCGGGAGTACGAACGCTGTACGGCCGCGCAGCGTGAAAAAGTAAGAGAATATTATCCTCAGCGTATAGCTGAGACAACGGTGGCTGAAGCCGAAGGAGGTGAGATATGACAATGTTCAGACGCAGCAGGCGTACCGTGCCGATGCTAAACACGGCTGCATTGCCCGACCTTATATTTACGGTGCTGTTCTTTTTTATCACCGTTACACACATGCGCCAGGTAACTCTGAAGGTGAAATACAGAGTGCCGGAGGGAACAGAACTTACTAAACTTACAAAGAAATCTGCCATTACACATATTTATATCGGCAAGCCTACAAAAGAGATGAGGCCGCAGGCTGGAAACAATACGCGCATACAGATTAACGACAAGTATGCAGACATTCCTGCCGTAGTGGACTTTGTTACTGAAGAACGCCGCCGCATGTCGCCTGAAGACGCAAAAATAATGAGCGTGTCGGTCAAGGCTGACCGCGAGACAGAGATGGGAGTTATGAGCGATTTGCGTCAGGCTCTGCGTGAGGCTGGTGCCCTGCGCGTGAATTATTCAGCCGTTGAAAAAAGCAAAAAGTAATTTTTGTTATTGTAAAGATGTTATAATCTGTTATCAAGAAGTAAAATTTTGCTTTAAATCTATTGCAGAAATGATAAATTTATCATATCTTTGCACAAATTAATCGGTCAGTTGGATTTTGATAACAGCATGTTCTTGCGTCACAGATGCCGGCGTTTGCCGTGGCGGACGTATGGCATAAAAACAAAAGCACTCTTTATCCATGGCTGTATTTATGTTTGTTTTAATCTAAAACTTAGAAAATGGCGCATCACAATTTAGATTCATTAGACAAGAAAATCCTTAGGCTTATTGCTGAGGACGCTCGTATTCCTTTCCTTGAGGTGGCTCGTTCGTGCAACGTAAGCGGCGCTGCCATTCATCAGCGTATACAGAAACTCAATAGTCTCGGAGTGTTGAAAGGTTCACAATTTATAATCGACCCTGAGAAAATTGGTTACGAAACATGTGCTTATATAGGTCTGAACCTCAGGAATCCTGAAGATTTTGACAAGGCTGTTGAGGCTTTGAGAAACATACCTGAAGTCGTTGAATGTCATTATACAACGGGCGACTACGATATGTTTATTAAGATTTACGCATTCAACAATCACCATTTGCTCAACATCATTCACGACCGTCTGCAGCCGCTGGGATTGTCACGAAGCGAGACTATCATATCATTCAATTCGGCATTCGACCGACAGTTGCCTATTGTGGACATACCGGTTGACGATGAGGACGAAGATGATGTAATCGAATAAAAATTTAAACCAAGGCGTAATTGCCTTGGTTAATTTGTTATTATGAGGAAACAAGTCTTATTTATTTTATCTTTATTCTTGGCCATTAACCTTCATGCCGAGAATAAGTTTGTTATTGAAGGAAGAGTAGCCAATGTGCCCGACGGCCTTATCGTTGAACTTCTGCGTAATGAAGACAATGTAGGAATGCTTGTGGCTTCTGACACCTTGCGGAACGGCAAGTTCCGTTTTGAGGAAGAAACTTCAGGCAACGGCACCGACTGGATGTTCCTGACGGCAAGAACGGAAAACTATTACAGCATGATTTTGTATCTTTGGGTACGGCCGGGAAGTTCGATAAGAATCTCTGCCGACAATCTTCTTGTGTATACATGGAACGTTGAAAGCGATGTGCCAGAGCAGCAGACAAGGAGCAAGATACTTGCAAGTTCGCGCGATCTCTGGAACGAATATCAGATTTTAGATGGAGATTATGACTCTCTGCGCAGCAGGATAAAATCGGGCAAGTATTCCGGTGAGGAAAAGAAAAGGCAGAAAGCGAGACTCGACAGCATGAAGCAGGCGAAAAGCATGCTGCAGGACCGCATCTCAGCCGTAGAACTTGAGGCTATGGCGAAGCTTGATGTCGACCAGGCCTGGATGCTGAATTATGTTAACACGGCATACATGGTGAATATCTCCAAGAACAAGGATAATCTGGAAAAGGCTAAGGCTCTCTATGCCTATATACCTGATGTGTGGCGTGATTCCTACTCTGGCCGTGAAGCCAAGAATGTTCTTTTCCCCCAACATGTCGTTGAGGTAGGAGAGGAGGCTGCTGATGCCGACCTCTATGATATTGACGGAAAATTGTGGCATTTGTCTGACTTCAGGGGCAGATACGTGCTTATCGACTTCTGGAGCCGTGGCTGCGGTCCGTGCAAGATGGCCATTCCTGAGATAAAGGAAGCAGCCGACAAGTATAAGGACAGACTTGTGGCGGTGAGCATTTCGGTAGACAATGAGAAGGTGTGGAAGGAGCATTCGGCCACTGAAGGCATTACATGGATGAACCTCAGCGACAAAAATCTCAATACGGGCATTGCCGCTAAATATGGCGTTCGCGGAATACCTTCCTTCGTACTTTTGTCGCCAGACGGGAAAGTTGTCAAGAAGTGGTCGGGCTACAGTAAGGGAGTGATAGAGAAATATATATCCGAACATATCGCCACGGCTGACGTGCCTTCAGGCAAATAGTGTTAGGACGGATTTAACCCAATTCGGTAATTAAACCGCATATTACTTTATCAGTTTTGTGCATTGATGCTTTCAGCCTGTCTTTTTGTTTCTATTGGCGTCTTTTTGTCAGATTTTTCTTGACATAGCCCGCTATGCCTGCGAAAAATCTAACGAAAATCCGCTCAATATAAAGCAAAAATACCGACCGAATCATAATGACAGATTGGGCTTAAATGACTATTGGGGCTTATCTTAAAATTGTCGCCAAAGAGAACCAACCGGTTGTCTTTGGCGACAAATTTTATTATCTCACATAGTCTACAAAAGCGTATCTGTAGGCATGTTTCTCGTCTATGTCGTGGTCTTCACGCTTTTCTTCTCTCCATCCGTCAAACTCAGGAAAGAATGTGTCGGCATCTTCCGGCGTGTCATCTATCTCCGTAAGACACAGCCTGTCGGCACGTTTTATGGCCTGTTCGTAGATGCTTGCCCCACCTATTATATATATGTCCTCGTCGGCAGAGCAGTTGGCCAGGGCTTCGTCGAGCGATGTGTAGCAGTCGCATCCGGCGAAGTCGCGCTTGCTGCGGCTCAGAACGATGTTGCGTCTGTTGGGCAGTGCCCCTTTCGGCAGCGACTCAAAGGTCTTTCGTCCCATTATTATTGTGTGTCCTGTGGTAAGGGCCTTAAACCGTTTAAGGTCGTTAGGCAGCCAGTAAATCAGTTTGTTGTCTTTTCCTATCGCCCGGTTTTGTGCCACGGCGGCAATGATGGTTATTTGCATGATATGTCAGTAGTTAAAGAAGTTATAGTAGTTAAAGTAGTTAAAGCCATTACCTTTGTTGCTGCATTCTGCTGTTGTTATTGTCAATATTCTTGTTGTCGGATGTTTTTCCGGTAAGACTAATGACTTTAACTACTTGGCGAACAACGTGAGCAGTAACTTCTTTAACTACTTTAACTACAGAAATTTATACACTCACCTTTCCTGCAATATGCGGCCAGGGATTATAGTTCTCGAGAGTGAAGTCTTCGTATTTGAAGTCGAAGAGGTCTTTTACGTCGGGGTTGAGCTTCATTACAGGCAGAGGGCGCGGGGTGCGCGTGAGCTGCAGGTCAACCTGCTCAAGATGGTTAAGATATATGTGTGTGTCGCCGGTGGTGTGGATAAACTCGCTCGGCTTTAGTCCCGTCACCTGTGCAACCATCATCAGAAGCAGTGCGTAGGATGCAATGTTGAACGGCACGCCGAGGAATGTGTCGGCGCTGCGCTGATAAAGCTGAAGACTTAGGCGGCCTTCTGCCACGTAAAACTGGAACAGACAGTGGCACGGCGGCAGGTGCATCTGCTCAATGTCGGCCACGTTCCATGCGCTTACTATTATGCGCCTTGAGTCAGGAGTGTTCTTTATCTGGTTGATGATGTTCTTTATCTGGTCTATGTGTCCGCCGTTGTGGTCGGGCCATGAGCGCCACTGATGGCCGTAGACCGGACCGAGTTCGCCGTTCTCGTCGGCCCATTCGTTCCATATCCTTACGCCGTGTTCCTGAAGATATTTAACGTTGGTGTCGCCCTTAAGGAACCACAGAAGCTCGTAGATGATAGACTTCAGATGCAGTTTCTTGGTCGTAAGAAGCGGAAAACCGTCGTCAAGATTAAAGCGCATCTGATTGCCGAAGATGCTTATGGTGCCCGTCCCCGTGCGGTCGTGCTTCATAACGCCTTCGGTTTTGATGCGTCTTAGCAGGTCGAGATATTGTTTCATCGTTGTTTATTTTGTTCTGATTATTTCATTGTATTCGTCAGGCACATGACTGCTCTTTACCTTCCATTCTGCCGGGTAAAGGTTGTTTGCCCTGTTGCCTATGTTCTTTTCGAATCCGAGCGGCACGCCGTTGAACTCTACCAGCACATAGCCGCGCGGCGTATCGGCCGGTAAGGTTACAGCCTCTTTGCGCAGAAAGCTCATTGCCTGTGCGTAGTTGAGTTCTGCCTGCGCAAAAGTTTCTTTGTTGAGTGCCCTCGACAGGGCGAGCGCCTGTGCCGGAATGATGTCCTTGCCCTTGCTTTCGCCGATGGTTATTCCCGCCGACAAAATCTTAAGCGACTTTGCAGCAGCGTCATACACGTCGCGCCACGCCTTAGGTATGGCTGCCGTGATGTTGTCAGAGGTTACAAAGTCGAATCTGTCAGGGTCCTTAATCCAGTCGCGGTTGCAGCTTGCCGTCTCTTTCTTGCTGTTGCGCTGCTTGTCTTTTTTAGCCTTCTTGTCCTTACGTGGCGTGTCGTTGGCGTCTCGTTCGCCGTTCTTGCGCATTACGGCCATGAATATTCCTTCGCCGCGAGTAAGTCCGGGCAGGAAACGGTACACAGGCTTGTCGAATCCGCTTAGCAGCGAGCCGGTTATCTTCCAGCTTTCGTCAATGTCAACGGGCAGCAGCTCTGCGCCCAGCTCTTCGGTTATATATCTTATGTTTTCTTCGTCTTCTTTGGTGTTGAACGTGCATGTTGAGTAAATCAGCAGGCCGCCAGGCTTCAGGCACTGCCACACGTCGCTCACAATCTCGCGCTGTAGCCGCCAGCATTTCTCCACGTTCTGCATGCTCCATTCGCTTATCGCCGTGTCGTCTTTTCTGAACATTCCCTCGCCCGAACATGGCACGTCGGTGAGAATTACGTCGAACATAAGACGGCTTTTGCCGAAGTCGCGCGGATAGTTGTTGGTAACAATCACGTCCTCATGACCGAATTTCTGCATGTTCTCAGCCAGAATCTGCGCGCGCGTCCTCATCGGTTCGTTGCTTATCAGCAGGCTGCCTTCGGGCAGGGCTGCCCTCGCCACGGTCGACTTTCCGCCCGGGGCGGCACATAGGTCGAGCATGGTTAGCGGTCCGTCGGACGCATACTGCCTCATGACACGGTCGAGAAACATCGACGATGCTTCCTGAACATAATACAGTCCGGCATGGAGCAGGGGGTCGAACGTGAAGTTTGGCCGTGAGTTAAGATAATATCCGCTGTCGCACCAGCCAACCTTTCCGTCAGAAAGACTTTCGGCAGGTGAGCCGCAGGCACACTTAAACGGATTGAGCCTTATGCTCACGGGCGGCTCGTCGGCCAGTCCGCGGCTTATGATGCTCCACAACTCGTTGCCTGTAAGCGCTTTAGTGTAATTTATAAAATCTTCCGGCAGTGTCATTTAAATATGCAGTGTGATTAGTGCTGGCAAAGTTACAAATAATTTTAATGTGCGCAACCAAAAAGGTGTCTTGATTTTTTTGTGCCGGCCCTTATATGCATGCCTTCGTGCGTATGTGCCGTGCCGCAACGCATTTTTGTGTCATGGCGCGACTCTCTTGCGGCGCTTTGAAATGTCAGAGTTTTGCGCTGCGTAACACATTGATATTCAGCGTGTTTGCAAAAGGTATGCTTTTGCCTTCTAAAAGGTGCCCTTTTAGCGTGCAATTTGTGGCCTTTTGGAAGGTAAAAGCATACCTTTTGCAAAACCGCCGTTCACGGGCTGTTTTATTGAAGGCGTTTGGTGGCGTTATTCTTGCATGACGGAAGAAATGAGATAAAAATGCATTTTTTTGAAAATTTTTTGTTTTCCGTGCAACCTTTTCACCCTTTCATACGTCTAACGGATAGAACAAAAAATAAAATTAAGATATGAAAAAGTTATTTATCATTTTAGCCATGGCAGCCACGCTGGCCGCTCCTGTTCAGGCTCAGAAGTCGCTCTACAGGCACAATCCGCAGGTGGTGAACAGCCAGGCGGCTGCCGACACGGGCGAGGTGGTGGCCTATTCAGACACAACGGGCGCAGCCCGCGACACAAGTGCGGCTCAGACAACAGCCTCAGACGAAGACGAGGCAGTAAGCGTAAAGCAGTTTGACGACGTGTCCGACCCGTTTACGCTCATTGCATATCTGGCCGATTTGGGCGGCCCGGGCAGCGTATTGGTGGCCATTGCCTTTGTGCTGCTGTGCATCCTGGTGGTGCTTTCGCCGTTCCTTTTTGTCGCACTCATCATCTATCTGGTGCTGAAAAACCGCAACCAGCGCTACCGTCTGGCGGAGAAGGCTATGGAGAGCGGGCGCCCTATACCCGATAATCTGCTGAAGAAAGACGACTTCAGCAATGAGGCTCTATGGAAGAAAGGCGTAAAGAACGGCTGCCTCGGCATCGGTCTTGTGGTCTGCTTCTACATCATCGGCGCCAATCCGCTCACCGGCATAGGCTGGCTCGTGTTCTTCTATGGTCTCGGTCAGTGTATCATAGCCCGCACCACAGGCCGCAGAAAGCGCAATGACGAAAGCGATTTCTTCATGGACGACATAAAAGACGAGCCGGACGGCGATAAGGAAAAGTAATATTACGGGGTTGAAGGTGAAACAGCTTAATGACATATCGTTGGTTACGAGGGTGGCCGTTTTTCACGACAAGAAGGCGTTCGACGCGCTTGTCGTGAAATATCAGGCGGCCGTCAGGAGGTTCTTCCTCAGCCAGACGCTGGGCGATGCGCAGCTCAGCGACGACCTGGCGCAGGACACCTTCATCAAGGCCTACACCAACATAGGGCGTTTCAGGGGGCTGTCAGGTTTTTCCACGTGGCTTTATCGCATAGCCTACAATGTGCTTTATGACTACAGGCGGTCGCATAAGGTGACAGACGACGTAAGCTCTGTGCCGGCAGACCGCAGTGTGGCGCAGGCTGACAAGGGCCTGAGCATCGACATCTACTCGGCACTGAAACTGCTGAAAGACGACGAGAGGCTCTGTCTGACGCTGCAGATAATCGACGGACTGTCCGTCGACAAGATATCAGAGATAACCTCACTGCCGCTGGGTACGGTGAAGTCGCATCTCTCAAGGAGTAAACACAAACTTGCAAATTATTTAAAGGATAATGGATATGACAGATAACAATGACGATGTTCTGGTAAAAAAGTTCTTCAGCGAAAACCGCATTGACGTGCCCGACGATGGATTTTCAAGGCGTGTCATGCGCCGTCTGCCCGACCGCACACGGCGCATCAGCCGTCTGTGGACAGCGGTGTGTGTCGTTATTGGACTGCTGATTTTCTTCAGAAACAAGGGCTTCTCGGTTCTTGTGTCGTGCTTCGACGGCATATTCTCAGATGTCCTTGCCCGCCATGAGCAGCTCAACAATCCTCATCTGCTGTTGCCTGTGGCAATGGTGCTGATACTTTTGTGGGGCGTAGGCTTTGCCGTCCGCGAGCGGTGAGCGGCGTGCCTGGCGTTTATCTGCGGCTTCATGATATGATGTTGCGCCTTGCCGGCATGGCGGATTATGTGTCCGTGCCTGCCGCCAAGGCGCATATAGCTTTATCAGATACAATAATCCCCGGAACTGCACATGCCGTTCCAGGGATTATCGTGTTACATATCTATCACGAAGCCGTCGTCTTCAGAGCCTCCGTTATCCTGTTCCTTAGCCTTTGGAGGGTTCTTCAGGTTGCCGTTTTCGTCAAACATTCCGTATGTTATCCTCAGCACTATGAACTCGGTGCGGCGGTTCAGCTGGTTGCATATCTCCTGTTTGTCCTTGTCAAGTTTCTTTATAAACTCTTCTGTCAGCACGTCGCCTTCCTTCAGCCACGGATATTTCTCCGTCAGCTTCTTGCGTATTGTCTTCGGCTTCTCCTTGCCGTAGCCCACCGGCGACAGGCGGTCTTTGGCTATTCCGTGCTCTATCAGATAGTTTACCACGGCCTCGGCTCTCTTCTGCGACAGCGTCTTGTTATATTCCGCACTGCCCTTATAGTCGCAGTGTGCGCTCAACTCTATGGTAACGTTGGGGTTTTCGTTCAGCAGCTTGATAAGTTCGTCGAGCGCCTTGGTCGACTCCGGGCGCAGCGAATACTTGTCAAAGTCGTAGAAGATGTTGTCTATCAGCACCGGCACGCGTATCGAGGCGAGCGGAAACTGCAGCACATATTCTTCTGATTCTGTCACCGGTTTCACCCTCAGTTCTTCCTTATGGTTGAGGAAGCCCTTGCATGTGGCAAGCATCATGTAGTCAACATTCGGGTTTATCACCTGTGTGAAAGAGCCGTCGCCCTTCACGTTCAGCTTCAGGTTGGTGCCGTCGCTGCCTATCATATACACCAGGGCATCGGGCAGTTCGTAGCCGTCCATCTCGTATACCCAGCCCTTCACGGTCTGTATTACCTCAGGTTTCTCAAAGCTGTATATGTGGTCCCAGCCTCTGCCGTCGCCTCTGTTCGACGAGAAGTAGCCGCGGTTATGCGGACCTTCGAAGGTCATTCCAAAGTCGTCTCCATACGAGTTGAGCGGATATCCCGGGTGTTCAAGCACAAATTTCTTTGTCTTTTTGTCCACCTTGGCTATGTATATGTCGAGTCCGCCGAGACCTTTGTGGCCGTCAGACGAGAAGTAAAGGTCGCCGTTCGGCCTGAATGTAGGGAACATCTCGTTGCCCGGCGTGTTGACAGGTTCGCCCAGATTTTCCACGCCTCCAAGCCCGTTGCTCGTAAGTCTCACTCTCCATATGTCGTATCCGCCTTTTCCTCCCGGCATGTCCGATGTGAAGTAGAGCCATTGTCCGTCGGGCGATACGGCAGGATGGGCATAGCTCGACAGCGTGTCGCGTGTTATCTCGAGGGCCGAAGCCTTGCCCCATGCTGCGTCAGAGCGGTTAGATGTTACAATGGTTGCATATCTCGGATAGTTCGGGTCGGTGGTGCATTGTGTGAGATACATCTGACTCTGGTCCGGCGTAAAGCAGCATGCGCCCTCGTCAAACTCAGTGTTGAGGCCCGAAACAATGGCTTCCGGCTTGCCCCATTTGCCCTTGTCGTCCTTCTGCGACACAAATATGTCGCCGGCTTTGGTGCCCGTTATGCCGCTAAGTTCGTCGCCTTCGGCCTCGTTTCTCGTTGATGTGAAGTACAGTTGGTCGTATTCGTCACCGAAGAGCATGGGCGAATAGTCGGCCCGGCGCGAGTTGAACACGTCCATCTTCTTTACTATATATCTCGAGCCGGCTTCCTTTTCGGCCTGTGCTGTCTGTGCCGACAGCAGTCCTGTCTTGGCTAGTTCGTTGTCGGGAAGTGAGTCGAGCACGAGCTGAAACTCCTTTGCAGCCTCCTTGTAGCTGCCGTTTTTCATCAGCACACGTGCAAAGGAAAGGTGCGTTTCTATGTCGGCCTTGTTGTATCTTATCGTGTTCCGGTATGCCGCAATAGCCTTTTGTGTTGAGTTTATGCGGTCGTAGCATCCGGCAAGTTTCTTTGCCCGTTCGCCTCTTTTGTCCTTGTCTTTAGGCGAAGTCTTGTTGTATGCCGTCTTAAATTCGGCCGCAGCATCGTAATATTCACCCAAGGCGAGATATTTCTCGCCTTTTTTCATGTAGTGATCGGCGCCGCACGACGCTGTAAGCAGCATCGTAAAGCATATTATTATGAGTGTGTAAAGCTTTTCTTTCATCACGAAACCTTAGTTGTTATATATAAAACCAATGTACAAGAGCTGTAAAGCCCTTCGTTATTATATAATAACACAAAAAGGCCTGATTTATTGTTTAAAAGGCAGTCTGAATGTGCATCCTTCTTTCCAGCGGCTGCATCCGTAGGCCGTTTTGCCTTTTATGATATGTCCCTGGCCGCATATTGGGCATGCAGAGCCTACTATCGAGTCGTCGGCCTGCATCGTCTGCTGTGCCGGTTCGGGCTTGGCTGTCTGTGCCGCATCGGCATTCTGCGTTGCGTCAGGCTGTTTTTCGGCAGTCTTTACGGTCTTGCTTTCCGGCTTCTTTCTTGGTTTCGACGCCTTCTTCTGCGTCTTTTTCTTCATGTCTTCGTCACTCATTATTGTTACGTGACGGTTGCTGTTGTCGGCCAGAACGTCGTTGACTATCGTGGTGATCTGCTCTTTCAGTTCGTTGATAAACTGTCCGGCGTCATATTTCTTGTGCTCAATGTCGCGCAGTTTCTTCTCCCATATACCCGTGAGTTCGCAGCTCTTGAGCAGTTCTTCCTTAATGGTGTCAATGAGTTCTATGCCCGTAGGAGTGGCAACTATGTTTTTTCTTTCGCGCTTGATGTAGCGTCTCTTGAACAGAGTCTCGATAATGTTGGCTCTCGAAGACGGTCTTCCGATGCCGTTCTCCTTCAAGGCGGCACGCAACTCCTCGTCGTCGACAAACTTTCCAGCCGTTTCCATCGCCCTGAGCAGTGTTGCCTCGGTGTAATATTTGGGCGGAGTGGTCCATTTCTCGGTGAGTGTCGGCGTATGGGGGCCGCTCTCTCCCTTTGTGAATGCCGGCAATGTGCGCTCCTCGTCGGAGTTGTTTGCAGCATCGTTGTCTGCGTTTTGCGCTTCCTTGTCATACAGAACGCGCCATCCCGGGTCGTTTATCTGCTTGCCGCTGACCTTAAAGTCAACGTCCTCAACCTTGCCCATGACGGTGGTTGTGGAGAACTTGCAGTCGGGGTAGAACACGCTGATGAAGCGGCGGGCTATCAGGTCGTAGACGTTACGCTCGAGGTCGGTGAGGTTAGAAGCCGGAACGCCGGTGGGGATGATGGCGTGGTGGTCGGTTACCTTAGACGAGTCGAACACCTTCTTGCTCTTTGGCAGCTTGGCGTTTGCAAGCGGAAGCGTGAAGGCTTCATAGCCCCTGAGTCCCTTGAGGGTGGCGGGACACTTGGGATAGATGTCGTCGCTGAGATACTGAGTGTCCACACGGGGATATGTGGTGAGCTTCTTCTCGTAGAGCGACTGTATGGTGTTGAGCGTCAGTTCGGCGCTCATGGAGAACTTCTTGTTGCAGTCTACCTGCAGCGACGTAAGGTCGTAGAGATGCGGGGGAGCCTCTTTGCCGGCTTTCTTCTGCACGTCGGTTACGACAAAGGGCTTGCCTGCTATCTTGTCGAACGACTGCTCGCCTTCTTCCTTGCTGGTAAACTTGCCCGAAGTGGCCGTGAACAGCGTGTCGCGGTATATCGTTGACAACACCCAGTAAGGCTCCGGCTTGAAGTTGTCTATCTCCTTCTGCCGGTTCACTATCAGTGCGAGGGTGGGCGTTTGCACGCGTCCGATGGACAACACCTGCCTGTATTGTCCGTATTTTAGCGTGTAAAGCCTTGTGGCATTCATGCCGAGAATCCAGTCGCCTATGGCGCGGCTCAGTCCGGCGAGATACAGAGGCTGATATTCGTTCTGGTCTTTCAGCGACTGAAATCCCTCGCGTATGGCCTCGTCGGTCATCGACGATATCCACAGACGCTTGACGGGGCATTTGGCCTGAGCCTTCTGCATGACCCATCGCTGTATCAGTTCACCCTCCTGTCCGGCGTCGCCGCAGTTTATTATGCTGTCTGCTGCCTGCATGAGCTTCTCTATCACCGAGAACTGCTTGCGGATGCCGGCATCGTCTATCAGCTTTATGCCAAACCGCTGAGGCAGCATCGGCAGTGCGCTCAGGCTCCACCTCTTCCATAGGGGCGTATAGTCGTCGGGCTCTTTCAGGGTGCATAGATGACCGAAGGTCCATGTAACCTGATAGCCGTTGCCCTCCATGAATCCGTCGCACGGCTTTGTTGCGCCCAGGATTCGTGCTATGTCTTTTGCTACACTTGGTTTCTCTGCAATGCAGACAATCATATATTATGCTTTTATAAGATGTATTTTTTGTTTTATGTGAGATGATGCTGTCGCACAGGTTGGGCAGTATGGCCGTTGCCTGCGGCGGCAGAAGTGCATCAGTAGCCCAGGTCTTCGCCGACGAGAACCACGGTGTGGCGTCCTGCCGGATGAGAGTTGCGTGTGAAGTGGATATAGTTGCAGATGCTCTCGGGCGAGTTGCAGTTATGGCATACGCCGTCTGTCAGACACGGAGTCTTGATGTCGAAGCGTGCCGCATTAATCGGACTTGCCGTAGAGCGTGCCCTTGCCAGTGCGCTCTGGACATCCTGTGCCACCTTGTTGAGTCCCACGACGAATATCACGTGCTTGGGTCCGAAGGTTATCGCTGCCACGCGGTTGCCGTTGCCGTCGATGTTCACTATCACTCCGTCTTCGCTTATGGCGTTGACGCTCGACAGATAGTAGTCGCACGAAAAAGCCTCTCGGTAAATCTGCTGCGCCTCGTCGCGCGTCTTGGCCTCGTCGCGGTCGAGCACCTTCAGGCCTCTTTCGTGCAGGGCCTTTGTCAGTCCCATGTCCCTTATGGTCATCGAGCCGCCCCACGTAACGCTGCTTCCGTCGGGAATCATGGCCGACACAGCCTTTACGGCCTCGGCCGCCGTGGCGCAGTAACAAGCCTCAAAATTGCGGCGTTTCAGGTTCTTAATCATCTTTGCAGCGAGCTTCTCGTTGCGTATCTCTTTAGGTGTCATAATGTTTCTGTAATTATATGTTTGGTGTGAAACAGGAGTGCAAAATTAATAAAATTGCTTCATACATCGTTGACTTTTAAGCATTGTTTATAAAAAAACTTTCCACCTATTATATATAAAGCCGCCGTCGGCGCGACGTCAGGACAGCTGAAACACTCCTGCCGTACGCATGTTACGGGCAGGTTCACGCCGGTCGGAAACGGATAAAATATGCCTTTGTAAGTGATTGATAATCAGATGGTTTCTAAAAGGTGCCGTTTTACGTTGCAAAAGGGCACCTTTTGCAGCGTAAAACATGGCCTTTTGCAGTCTGAAAGGCCACCTTTTGCAAACCGTCCGTCCGGCGTGCCATATCTGCCCGGTGCCGTCATGCCTGCGAGGGCGTGGTCTGCAGTGAAGGCTCTGGATGCGTCGTGTCGGTGCTAGTCTGCAATGTCGGTTTTGCAGTCTGGAGCATTGTGCTGCCAAAGTGATTTTCTTTGCGCAAGAGAGGCTCAGTTTGTCGTCCCGTTGTGCTTGTCGTTCGCTTTAAAATTATTACCTTTGCGGTGGGCATGCAGCCTCCGCACAATGACTGAAATGTTTTTTGCCGGCGGTTAAGATGGTTGCGCCCGAATGCGTGGCAGGCTCTTGGTATGTAGTTTTGCAGTCGCCGCGTGCGGACAAGAAAAATACAAAAGATATGAAAACAGGACTTTTTATTCCCTGCTATGTCGATGCGCTGTATCCTGAGGTGGCGGTGGCTTGCTACAAGCTGCTGAAGCATCTTCAGGTAGACGTAACGTATCCGCTAAAGCAGACATGCTGCGGCCAGCCTATGGCAAACGCCGGCTTTGAGAGCAAGGCTGTGCCCTTGGCCGAGCATTTTGAGGACATCTTCAAGGGTTTCGATTATGTGGTGGCCCCTTCGGCCAGTTGTGCGGCTTTTGTAAAGCTCAACTATCCCAGACTGCTTCAGGGCAAGCATTTCTGCGAGACGTCAGACAAGATAATGGACATCTGCGAGTTTCTGCACGACGTACTGAAGGTAAAGTCGCTGCCCGGCAAGTTTTATCATAAGGTAAGTCTGCACAACTCTTGCCACGGAGTGCGCGAGCTTGGCCTTTCGTCGCCCAGCGAGCGCAATATCCCTAAATATTCAAAGCTCAAGGACCTGCTGTCTCTCGTGGAAGGCGTAACCGTCTGCGAGCCGGAGCGCGTTGACGAGTGCTGCGGATTCGGCGGCATGTTCTCGGTTGAGGAGCCTGAGGTGTCTACACAGATGGGCATCGACAAGCTGGAACGCCACATGGCCACGGGCGCTGAGTATATAACAGGCCCCGACAGCTCGTGCCTGATGCATCTGCAGGGCGTGGCAAAGCGGCAGCAGAAGGACATAAAGTTTATTCACATCGTACAAATTTTAGCGGCAGGACTATGAGCACACTACACAGAAAAGCAGCACAGACGTTCCTGAAGAACGGAGAGAACGCCAAGTGGCACGACGCCACGTTCTGGGCACTGCGCGACAAGCGCGACAACATGGCCATGGGACTAGACGAGTGGGAACGCCTGCGCGACACGGCCAGCGCCATAAAGCGCCACACCGTAACGCATCTTGACAAATATCTTGAGCAGTTTGCTACAAATGCCGAGAAGAACGGAGTGAAGGTTCACTGGGCAAAAGACGCAGAAGAGTTTAACAACATTGTGCTTGAAATACTCACGTCCCACAACGTGAAGAAGCTCGTGAAGAGCAAGTCGATGCTGACGGAGGAGTGCGAGATGAACCCCTTTCTCGAGCAGCACGGCATAGACGTCGTTGAGACAGACCTCGGCGAGCGCATCCTTCAGCTTATGAAGCAGAAGCCGAGCCACATCGTAGTGCCGGCCATACATATCACGCAGGAAGAGGTGGGACATCTCTTTGAGCGCGTGCTCGGAAGCGAGAAGGGCAACTATGACCCCACATATCTTACATACCAGGCACGCATAAGCCTGCGCAACGAGTTTATGACGGCCGACGCAGGCATGACGGGCGCCAACTTCGGCGTTGCCGCCACGGGCGACATCGTGGTGTGCACCAACGAGGGAAATGCCGACATGTCTACCTCTGTGCCTAAGCTGCATATAGCTGCAATGGGCCTCGAGAAGGTGATACCCGACTACCGTTCGCTGGCAGTGTTCCAGCGTCTGCTCTGCCGCGCGGCTACAGGTCAGCCTACAACAGCCTTCACATCACACTTCCGCAAGGCGCGTCCGGACGGCGAGATGCACATAATATTGGTGGACAACGGACGCAGCGACATCATAGCGAACACGGAACACTGGGAGACGCTGAAGTGCATACGCTGCGGCTCTTGCATGAACACGTGCCCCGTCTACCGCCGCAGCGGAGGCTATTCATACACATACTTCATTCCGGGACCTATCGGAATAAACCTCGGAATGCTGAAAAGCCCGGTTAAATATTCCGACAACGTGAGCGCATGCTCGCTCTGCTGTTCGTGCGACAATGTGTGCCCCGTTAAGGTGAACCTGTCGGAACAGATATACAGATGGCGTCAGAACCTCGACTCGCTAGGCAAGGCAGACCCGATGAAGAAAGCCATGTCGGCAGGCATGGAGTATCTCTTCGGTCATCCGGGCCTCTACAGCACGTCGCTCAGATTTGCGCCGCTGGCCAACCATCTGCCGCGACTGCTGATGTATAACAAACTTAACGGGTGGGGCATAGGGCATGAGATGCCTGAGTTCCCGCGCGAATCGTTCCAGACAATGTGGAAGAAAGGAGAAGTGAAATGAGCACGAAGGAAGAAATACTTTCAAGATACCGCCGCAACATGAAGGTTACGGGGCAGTATGACATGCCCGACTTCGGCACTCTGAAGGGTGTTGAGTACGACAATCCTCTGGCGCAGTTTGTAGCCATGAGCGAGAATGTGGGCAGCCATGTGGTAGACCTGTCCGCCGGCGACGACATAAATAGTGTTATCAAGGGCCTGTATCCCGAGGCAAAGGTGTTTGCGAGCAGTCTGCCCGAAATAACCATTGCCGACCGCAATCCCGACACCGTTGATAGGGCGCAGGACCTCAACGGAACCGACGTTGGCATTGTAAGGGGCGAAATAGGAGTGGCAGAGAACGGCTGTGTGTGGATTCCGCAGACCATGAAAGAGAAGGCCGTATGCTTTATCTCTGAATATCTTGTCATACTGCTCAGCCGCAAGAGCATCGTGAGCAACATGCATCAGGCATACGAGCGCATACAGTTTACCGACTATGGCTACGGCTCGTTCATATCAGGACCGTCCAAGACGGCCGACATCGCGCAGGCTCTTGTCATGGGAGCGCAGGCTGCGCGAGGCGTAACCGTGATACTTACAGACTGAAATTTTGTAGTCTACAATACATAAATTAGGCCCAAACCGGTTGTTATATTACATCTTTCAGAAAGAGTAATAACCGGTTTGGGCTTTACTTTTTTGCTTGTTATGATTATCGTAGGCGTCAGAGTTCGAAGAAGAGCTTCTGCGTTACAGAGCATCCTATGGCCTCCTTAAAGTCGCAGAGACCGTTGTTGGGCACCCCGTCTTCGGTCGACGGGCCGATGTCGAGAATCCTGAAGCCTTTTTGATAGTAGTATTCGAAGACCTTGTATGCAAGAAAATTCATCGTCCTTAGGTTGGCGTATTGCCTCAAGTCGCCCCAGTAAATCACCTGTGCCACGTCGTCCGTTACCTTAAACACTTGTGCGGCAGCCACGTCGGTGCCGTTGTGCGACACCACAAAGAAGTCGGCATCAATTATTTTCACCGTGTCGGCAACATTCTGCAGGCTCATTCTTAGCGGATAGCCGTGTTCCTTCCGGTTGATGCTTATCACGCCGTATGCCCTCGATATGTCGTCGGCATTACTGCTGTCGAGATGAGATATTACGAAATCTTCGGCCATGGCTTTGTGCAGGTTCTTGCGTGCGCTGCGGTCTATGAAGTCTTCATAATGCGGAAATCTCGACAGGTCGAAGTGATAGTTGAGGTCAATGTTGGTCAGCCGGCCGTTTCTGAACATCACGTTTGCCCATTTCGATAGTTGCGTATTGTCGTAGACCGACGGCTGCAGCGTTATCTTTATCTTCTTGTCATGGCTTCTGCCCCAGTCTTTCAGCAGGGCGGCGGCCTCGTCCATGTAGGCAATGCGCTGCGGCGTCTTCATGTTGAAACCGCCGTATGGGGCAGAGAACGGACTGCACATGCTGTCGCCTTTCTCGCCGAGAACAATCGAGAATCTGGTCTTGTTGTCCTTAATCAGAATGTAGTGAAGGCCGCTGGTCTTGGCCTTGTTAAGCTCTGAAAACTCCGGCGTGTTGTAGACATGGGCATAAAATCCTGCCTGAGCATATTCTTCGGCTGTAACTTCGTATAGTTGCATACGGCTTTTCTGCTTAAAAGTTGTTGAGAAGTTCTATCACGTAGTCCTGTTCCTTCTCGTCGAGTGCAGGGCTCATGGGCAGGCTCAGTTCCTGTCTGTGTATCTGTTCTGTTACCGGCAGCTGCATCCCGGCCCAGCTTTCGTAGCATTTCTGCCTGTGAGGTGCTATGGGGTAGTGCACTTCTGTCTGCACTCCGTGCCCGCTCAGATAGGCTTTCAGTTCGTCGCGCTTTTCACAAAGAATGGGGAAAATATGGAAAACACTGTTCTCCCAATATCCTTCTGACGGCACTTTTATGCTCTTGTTGTCGATGCCATTTATGTAGCGCAGCGCCTTTATTCTTCTCATTTCGTTGTCTTCGTCAAGATATTTCAGCTTGACGTCAAGCACGGCAGCCTGCAGTTCGTCTATGCGGCTGTTGCGTCCTATGTGGTCGAATACATATTTTCTGGCTGAACCATAGTTGCCAAGCGAGCGCACCATGTCGGCAAGTTTGCTGTCGTTTGTGGTCACGGCGCCTGCGTCTCCCAGTGCGCCGAGGTTCTTTGTCGGGTAGAAGCTGTGTCCTGCGGCATCTCCCAGTGCGCCGGTGCGTATGCCGTTGTGCATGCATCCGTGTGCCTGTGCGTTGTCTTCAATGAGTTTCAGGTTATATTTTCTGCACAGTTCGCCTATCTTCTCGGTGTATGCGCAGCGTCCGTAAAGATGCACAATCATTATGGCTTTGGTGCGTTCGGTTATGGCCTGCTCTATGAGTCTGTCGTCTATTTGCAGTGTCTCGATGTCCGGTTCAACCAGTACAGGCACCAGTTTGTTTTCCGTAACGGCCAGTATCGATGCTATATAGGTGTTTGCCGGAACGATAACCTCGTCGCCTTCCGTCATTACGCCCATCTCTATGTAGGCTCTCAGAATGAGCGTGAGCGCGTCGAGTCCGTTGCCGCAGCCCACGCAGTGAGCCGTGCCTATGTATGACGCAAAGTCGTGTTCAAAGCGTTCTGTTTCCTTGCCGCGCAGATACCATCCGCTGTTTACCACCCTCTTGACGGCTTCTTCAATTTCAGATGAGTATCTTTCGGTGTTTTTTGTCAGGTCAGAATATTTTATAATCTTGTTCATCTTTACATTTTTTGCTTGCATGTTATAGCTCTTGCGACTTGTCCTTGACGTATTCCAGATAGTCGTTATAGTCGCGTATGTAGTCTTCTTCCTCAAATCTTTCAGAAGCAAGCACAAGGCATACAGCTCCGGATGAGAAGTCGTCGAGCGTTCGCCAGATGTTCACGTCGATGAAAAGTCCCTGATATGGGTGGTTAAGAAGAAATGTCTTCTTCTCCTTTCCGTTGTCAAGCGTAACGCTGAAGCTTCCGCTTATGGCTACAAGAAACTCTTTGCATTCCTTGTGTGCATGCCCTCCGCGGCTTTCTCCTGCCGGTACGTCATACACCCAGTAAGTGCGTTTAATGGCAAATGGTATATGGTTTTCGCCCTCAGTAACGGTGAGGTTGCCTCTCGGGTCGATTATTTTCGGAAGGTCAATTATTTTGTTCATGGCTTAAATATTTTTCTTTTCAGGTAATTGCTCGTATGTCTTACAAAATATTTTTCTGTCAGATAAGCTGTAGCAACCGTTACGCCTATGCATAAAAGGCAGGTTGCTGTATAGCCGGGATCTGCGCCAATTTTTATCAGGATGTATTTAATTACGTCTATGACAATCTTGTGCGTCATGAAAATCTCCATTGTCAGTCGGCTCAGCCATAATGCTGTTCTGCTTTTAAGAATGTCTGCCACGAATCCGCCTGTTGCGTTTGCAGTTGCCATTATGTAAATAAATACAGGCATGGTCAGCCAGAACAGACTTGCGCAGCGCCATCTTTCTTCGGTCGTCTGATATACGGCATAGGTGGCAATCATCATTATTATAGCCGCACATTCAATTAGCCCGGCTTGCAGCTTGCCGCCTGCTTTTATTCTTCTGACAGCAGATTTCGTGAAATCTGACGTGTAGAGCCGGTATAGAATAATGCCGATTGCAAAGTCGATGATTCTCAGTGCAGGCGAGACATACAGCAGACTGTTTGTCTTTTCCTCTGGTACGGCGGTCTGAACACATATGTATGCAGCTGCAACAGCTGCGATTCTGAATGTAAGATGACGTTTCTTAGCCTTCATCGTGCATCTTACGAGCGACGGAAACATAAGGTAGAAGAACATGATGTCTGACAGAAACCACGATACACTGTTGAAACCGAAATGTATGTCGGGGTCTGGTATCCAGCTCTGAAGCAACGTTACATTTAGTGCAAGATTGCCTATGCCGGGATATATGCCGGCCTTTATTCCTATTAATATTGTAGCCAGCAGTGTGGCAATGTGCAGCGGATATATCTTGGATAATTGTCTGAGGATAAACCTTTTATGGCCAAATCTGCTGTCTGTTACCTCTTTCCCGTGTGCATGGCACAGCACAAAGCCGCTTAACATAAAGAAGAAAGAGACTCCACAATCGCCTCCAAAACAAAATTCTTCTGAGTTCATCCATGTAAAATGTGACATGAATATCAGAAACATGAATATTATTCTGCAGCCTTGTAATGTCTCTATCATTCTTTTTGTTGTGTCTCCGTTATCTTATTACGGTTTCTGCCAGTCGCTTGGCCTTGTCTCTCAGTGCTGTTGTGTCAGCATCAGCATCGCCGTAACAGAGCACTACGCCCATGCGTCTGTTCACGTGCTGTTCCTGCTTTCCGAAGATGCGCAGGCGTGTATAGTCCTCTTTCAGCACGTCGAGCATGTTGTATTCTGGTTCGTGGTTTGCCTCCTCCTTTGCCAGAACGACGGCGCTTGCGCCTGCATGCTCAAGATGTATGGCCGGAATAGGCAGTCCCATTACGGCACGGAAGTGCAGTTCAAACTCGTTGAGGTTGAGTGTGTGTCCGAGCGTTACCATGCCTGTGTCGTGCGGACGGGGTGAAAGTTCTGAGAATACAACGCCCTTGTCGCGGCTAAGGAAAAATTCCACGCCCCATATTCCGGCTCCTGTCAGCGCCTTTGTAACGGCTTCTGCCATGTGCTGCGCTTCCTTAAGGTCGGCTTCGCTCAGTGCAAACGGCTGCCAGCTTTCGCGGTAGTCGCCGCTCTTCTGTACGTGTCCTATCGGTGGACAAAAGAGAGTAGGGCCGTCTTTCTGTGTAACTGTAAGGAGCGTAAATTCGCTGTCGAAGTGTATAAACTCTTCGATTATTATTTCCTTGACGTCTCCGCGGCTGCCTTCCATGGCTGCATTGAAGGCTGTCTCGAGTTCATCTGCCGACTTTACGATGCTCTGACCGTGGCCTGATGACGACATGAGCGGCTTGATTACGCACGGGAAACCAATCTCTTTTGAGTGCTCCTTCAGTTCGTCGAGCGTCTTTGCATAAAAATATTTGGCAGTTTTCAGTCCGAGTTCCTTTGCTGCCAGGTCGCGTATAGCTTTGCGGTTCATGGTGAAGTTCACGGCACGTGCGCTCGGAACTACCTGTATTCCTTCTTTCTCAAAGTCGAAAAGGCGCTCTGTGCGTATGGCTTCTATTTCCGGAACGATGATGTCAGGCTGGTGTTTTTTCACCACTTTGTCGAGCGCATCGCCGTCGAGCATGCTGAACACCTCGCTTTCGTCTGCCACCTGCATGGCCGGAGCGTTGGCATAGCGGTCGCATGCTATAACATATTGTCCGGCACGTTTTGCCGCAATTACAAACTCCTTGCCCAGTTCTCCCGAGCCTAAAAGCAATATTTTCTTCATTGTTTATTCTTTAATTAGTTGTTTTACCATTTGCCATTCAGGCGACACGGCCATTCTTCTTACATTTGCCTCTATGATTTTTCTCATTGTTTCGGGGCTTACGCCATGTTCCTTTGCTATGTCTTCGAGCGGTTTGACGTCGTTGCCGAACAGTCCGTAATACTGCTGAAGCACGGCTTCGTCGTCGGCGTAGATAAGGTGCATGATGTGCTTAATGTAGTGTTCCACCTTCTCACTCACGCAGTGAGGCTCTTTACCGAGCCTTATCAGAAAATCCTGAAGCTCTTGTGACAGTGCGTCCATCTTGATAAATGAAAAGTTGTTGTTATTATGTTTGATTTGTAAGATGTCAGGAAACGCAGTTCGTTTTCACGTTTTCTGACATCGTTTTTGGGTTATCTGTTTGAATACATCTGTTCGTAATACTTCTGATAGTCGCCGCTCGTAACCTCCTTCACCCATTCCTGGTTGTCAAGGTTCCATTTAATCGTCTTCACAATTCCTTCGGCAAACATCGTCTCAGGATACCATCCCAGGTCGTTCTTTATCTTTGTCGGGTCGATGGCATAGCGCTGGTCGTGGCCCAGGCGGTCTTTGACGAATGTGATAAGGCTGTCGTTAATCCAGTCGATGGCTATCTCGCCGTCAGCGTCTTTCACCTGTTTCTTCAGTATCTTGCGCAGCTCCTTGTCTTCGGCCATCATGTCGTGTATGGTCTTTATGGTCAGTTTAACGATGTCGATGTTTGTCATCTCGTTGTGGCCTCCGACATTATACACTTCGCCTTCCTTGCCTTCGCGCACCACGAGGTCGATTGCTTTGCAGTGGTCTTCAACGTAGAGCCAGTCTCTTACGTTATCTCCCTTGCCGTATACGGGCAGCTGCTTGCCTTCGAGTATGTTGTTGATTATCAGCGGAATAAGCTTCTCTGGGAAGTGGTAAGGGCCATAGTTGTTAGAGCATCTTGTGATAGACACGGGCATGTGGTATGTGTCATGATAGGCCATCACGATCATGTCGGCACTTGTCTTTGACGCACTGTAAGGGCTGTGGGGGCAGAGCGGCGTGTTCTCTGTGAAGAAACCGTCCTTGCCCAGCGAGCCGTACACTTCGTCGGTGCTGACCTGATGGAATCGCTTGCCGGCTTTCCATACAGGATATCCTGTTTCGTCCTTGCCCGTAACCCATGCCCTTCTTGCAGCGTCGAGCAGGTTCTGCGTGCCGAGTATGTTGGTCTCGAGGAACAGCTGCGGATTCTCTATGCTGCGGTCAACGTGGCTTTCAGCAGCAAAGTTTACGACATAGTCGATGTCATTTTCTGAAAACAGCTTGTCTGCCAGTTCTCTGTCGCGGATGTCTCCGTGCACAAACACGCATCTCTTTCCGTCGATGTCGTCTTTTATCGTGCCATAGTTGCCGGCATATGTCAGCAGGTCGAGCACTATAATCTTAATCTCCTCTTTCTTATATTTTTTGTAAAGAAGATATTTAATAAAGTTTGAGCCGATGAATCCGGCAGCTCCGGTAACAAGATAAGTTTTCATATTATTGATTTTAATTGTTAGTATTCTTATTTAAGATAACTCAGTTTTCGCCTAAAAATTGTGTACGTCTGCTTTTCTTGGGTCAGACAGTGTTACCACTTCAAGGTCTTTAAACGTGCTTCCGTCTATGGTGAGCCTTATCAGTGTGCGGTCTTTATGCCATCCCTGCAGGCCTGCTGCACCGGGATTGATGTGCAGCAGATTGAGCGTCTTGTCGAATTTAACTTTAAGTATGTGCGAGTGTCCGCTGATGAAGAGTTGTGGCGGCATGGCATATATCGAGCCTCTTATGCTTGCGTCATAGTTGCCCGGGTAGCCTCCGATGTGCTTCATGAGCACTTCGGTGTCCTCACATTTCCATCGCAGAGTCTCCCTGAACATGCGTCGCAGGTCGCCCCCGTCGCAGTTGCCGTAGACGGCTCTGAGAGTGCGGAATTCTGCCAGCTTCTGTGCCACCTCAAGCGACCCGATGTCGCCTGCGTGCCATATCTCGTCGCACGGCTCGAAGTATTTCAGGTATTTGTCGTCCCAGTAGGCGTGTGTGTCGCTTATTATTCCTATGCGTTTCATTCTTTGTCTGTGACTTGTTTGTGCAGTGTGCAGCCGGCACATTCTGCTGTGGTCATGCCGTGCTGCATAAGTTTTATTTCAGGTCGAGGCTTTTTGTGATAAACTCTTTAATGAATCCGGCCGTGCCTTCGATGCCGAGCAGACTTGAGTTTATGCACAGGTCGTATGATGTGCTGTGCCCCCATTTCTTGCCCGTGTAATAGTTGTAGTAAGACGAGCGGCTGTCTTCCTTGTTCTCTATAATCTTCTTGGCCTCTTCCCTGTTGCAGTTGTGTCTCTTGCATATGCGCTCTATGCGTTCGTCGATGTCGGCTGTGATGAACACGCTTACCATGTTGTCGAAGTCGCGCAGCACATAGTCGGCACACCTGCCCACGAACACGCACGAGTTGGCTTCTGCGGCCTTGCGTATGGCGTCGCTCTGAAACTGGAACAGACTTTCCTGCGACAGTTTGTTGTTATAAAAGCAGTTGTCTGAAATATAAGGTACGTGCATGTGGAAAAGCGACTTGAAAAATCCTTTTTTCTCATCGTTCTGCTCGAAAAACTTCTCGCTGAATCCACTTTCCTTTGCGGCTAGATTCAGCAGCTCGCGGTCGTAAAACTTACATCCGAATTCGTCTGCGAGCATCTTGGCGATAATCATTCCGCCGCTTCCGAGCTGTCTTCCTACGTTAATTATTATTTTCTTCTTGGTTTCCATAAGCTATGGCGTTATGTTGTTTTTTGAATTTTCTCATATATTTTGTCATCATCACGGCAGCCATGAGCGAGGCTATTGTGTCGGCTGTTGGCAGCGACATCCACACGCCGTCGAGCTTGAAGAACTGCGGAAGGATGATAAGCAGCGGCAGCAGGAACAGCATCTGTCGTGACAGCGACAGGAATATGCTTATCTTGGCTTTGCCGATGCTTTGGAAGAAGTTGGTTACAACCATTTGATATCCCACGAACGGGAATGCTGCCATGTTGATCTTTATGGCCCTCATGGCCTTGTCTATCAGTTCGGCGTCTGTCGTAAACAGGCGTGCGCATTCGTAAGGGAAGATGTGCACAATGAGGAATCCCGTTGTTGTAATGACGGTTCCTGCTATTATTGCGCATTTAAGCACCTTCATAAGTCTGTCAAAGCGCTGTGCTCCGTAGTTGTAGCCTGCTATGGGGAGCATGCCCTGGTTGAGGCCCATCGTGACCATTATGAACACGAAGGCCACCTTGTTGGCTATGCCGTAGGCGCCTACTGCCATGTCGCCGCCGTATTTATACAGGCTGGTGTTGATGAATATCACCACGATGCATGCGCATACGTTCATGGCGAAGGGCGACATACCTATGCCTATGATGTTTTTCAGGATGTTGCTCCTTAGCTTGTAGATGCCTTTCTTGAAGTGTACTATCTCGCCTGACTTGCTGAACAGCCATAGCTGCCATGCAAGTGCCGTTACCTGAGATATCACGGTGGCAAGTGCGGCGCCCTGTATGCCCATCTTCAGCGGCCAGATGAATATAGGCGCAAGGACGGTGTTGAGCACTACGGACGACATCGTGGCAAACATGGCATGGCGCGGTTTGCCCACGGCGCGCAGTATGGCGTTCATGCCGAAGAATGTTTGCGAAAACACGTTTCCTGCCAGCACCACCAGCATATATTCGCGTGCGTAGGGTATTGTGTTCTCGCTCGCGCCGAAGAAATAGAGTATCGGGTCGAGAAACATCAGCGATATTATGCCGAATGCCACTCCGACGATGATGTTCAGCACGATGCTGTTGCCGAATATAAGCTCAGCCTTGCGGTAGTCTTTCTGGCCAAGCTTGACGGAGATACATGTAGACGAACCTATGCCCACGGCTGCTCCGAACGCTGCCGAAAGGTTCATCAGCGGAAAGGTGATGGCCAGTCCGGATATGGCCAGCGGACCCACGCCCTGGCCGATAAAGATGCTGTCGATCATGTTGTACAGCGAGGCTGCCGTCATCGCTATGATGGCAGGAAGGGCATACTGCATAAGCAGTTTGCCGACCGGTTTCGTTCCCAGTTCAAGTGTTGCTTGTTTATTATCCATAATGTTTACCAATCTTATTCTGTGCAAAGTTACTGCATGTTGGCCTAAATACAAAGCAAAAAGTTGTAAAAAGCTGTTTTATTTTGTTTCGCGGCGCATGATTTTGTCATTATTTTATAATATGTGTGTCATTTCCTGAGTTGATAATTGTTAACTAAATTGCCTGTTTTGCCCTGCAGCAGTTTCGTTGTCAGAAAATCTGCGGCAGTCTGTTTCCTGCTGCTTTTTGTGTGATTTGGCCATGGCCGTTTACGGCTTGTTTATGTGCAGAATGTTCTTTCTGTCATATTTTATGTCCTTTCCGTGAACTTCTGGCCTTCTGTCTTGATTCATGATGTATGAAACTGCCTGCCGTTTAACCTTGTCCTGTCTTGCAAAAGGCCGTCTTTTGGCTTCCGAAAGGCCATGTTTTGCATCGTGATACACTGCTTTTCGTGCTTAAAACTTGTGCTTTTTGTGTATATACTTGTCGCCATACGCAGGTAAGCATGCCGTAAAGGCCCTGTTAAGTGTTAATATTTAACATTCTCCTGTTGCCGTTTTAACATTTTCGGCACGTGCCGTCGTGGTCTTAACATGGCTTAAGGGGCATCGGCTGGTCTTGCCGGTGCTGTAGGGAAAACGCGAAAATAAACCCTGCATAGTCTTTGCGTTTACGCTTAAAAAAGCTAACTTTGCATCTGCTTAAATTTATGTAGGCAGATGAAAAAACTTATAACACTTTTGATGCTTTTATCCCTTGTCATGCCTTCGTCGGCTTATGGCACAGACGGGGCACGCAAGAAAAAATATCCCGGGGGCAAGACATACATGTACCGCGTTGAGCTTAAGGACAAGACAGGCACGCCTTACAGCCTTGCTCGTCCTGAAGATTACCTATCGGTGAAGTCGCTCGACCGCCGCAGACGCCAGGGACTGCAGGTTGACTCAACCGACCTGCCCATAAATCCTGCATACATATCAGCCGTAAGTACCGACGGAGTTGAGGTGGTTAGCCGCAGCAAGTGGAACAACACTCTGCTCGTGCGCTGCAAGCAGCCCGAGCGTGTCAGGCAGCTGTTGTCGCTGCCTTTTGTCAGAAACGTAAGGAAAGTATGGACGTCGCCTGATTCTGTCAGCGAGGTTTCGTCGAGAATGAAATACCACACCGAGTTTAACCGCTGGGACACTGTGGAGCAAAACTACTATGGCGTTACGCGTGAGCAAGTTGAAATGATAGGCGGTGTGCGCATGCATAATCACGGATTTACGGGCAAGGGCATCACCATTGCCGTTCTTGACGGAGGATTCATGAACACCGATCTGATACCTTGTCTGCAGAATGTAAACATCCTCGGGTGGGAAGATTTCGTCGTGCCGAAGTCCAAGAGCGTTTTCAAGGAGATGGAGCATGGCACAAAAGTGCTGTCGGTAATGGCCGTAAAGGTGCCTTACACCTTTGTGGGCACGTCGCCCGATGCGGCTTACTGGCTTCTGAGATGTGAGGACGAGACAGGCGAGAGCCTTGCCGAGGAAGACTACTGGGCTGCAGCTGCCGAGTTTGCCGACAGCGTCGGCGTTGACATTATTAGCAGCTCCTTAGGATTTCATGATTTCGACGACAGCTCGTTCAATTATAAATATGCTCAGCTCGACGGCCATACAGCACTGATATCCGCCACAGCTTCGATGCTGGCGTCAAAGGGAATAGTGCTTGTAAACAGCGCCGGAAACGACGGCATGTCTTCATGGAAGAAAATCAATGTGCCTGCCGATGCACACGACATACTGACCGTAGGCGCCGTGAGTCCCAACATGCGCAATGCCGCTTTCAGCAGCGTAGGCCCTACAGCCGACAACCGTGTCAAGCCCGACATAATGGCCCTTGGCAGTCCGGCGTCGGTTATCACGGGGCGAGGCACCATCATCAAGGATATGGGCACTTCGTTTTCAACGCCTGTGGTGTCGGGCATGGTGGCCTGTCTTTGGCAGGCGCTGCGCGACAAGACGGCATTGGAGATTATCGACCTTGTGAGGCGTTGTTCCGACAATTATTCTACTCCTGACAACATTTACGGCTATGGCGTGCCCGACTTCTGGCGTGCCTACGTCATGGGCCGGCAGCAAAACCGCTCGAAATGACACACACCGTATCGCTTCTTGAACTCAACCGGCTCGTAAGAGATGCGCTCGAGCTAAGCATGCTCGGCGACTATTGGGTTGAGGCTGAGCTGGCAGACGTGCGCGAGTCGGCCGGTCACTGCTATATGGAGCTGGTGCAGAAAGACGAGTTCGGCAGCACTCCCGTTGCCCGTGCCTCGGCTAAGTGCTGGCGCAGCACGTGGATGCTTGCCCGTCCGCATTTCGAGCGCGTAACGGGCGAACGCATACATGCCGGCATGAAGGTGCTTTTGCAGGTTCATGCACAGTTTCATGAGAACTACGGCTTTTCGTGGATCGTAACCGACATCGACCCCACTTTCACGCTTGGCGACATGGCACGCAAGCGCATGGAGATAGTGCGCACACTGAAAGAGGAAGGAGTGTTCGACCTTAACCGCGAACTGTCAATACCGCTCTTCGCCCAGCGCATTGCCGTTATATCCAGTGCCACGGCGGCAGGCTATGGCGACTTCTGCAGTCAGCTGAGCAACAATGCCTATGGCTTCGACTTTATCGTTGAGCTGTTTCAGGCTGTCATGCAGGGCGAACAGGTTGAGCAGAGCGTCATTGCTGCCCTCAACCGCATCAACGAGTGTGCCGACTTGTTCGACTGTGTTGTCATCATCCGTGGTGGAGGAGCCACGAGCGACCTGTCGGGATTCGACACTCTTGCCCTTGCTGAGAATGTGGCAAACTTTCCGCTTCCGGTCATCACCGGCATTGGTCATGAGCGCGACGAGTCGGTGCTCGACATGGTGGCCAACACAAAGGTAAAGACGCCTACGGCAGCCGCTGCATTCCTTATTGAAAATCTTAAGCGTGTTTCCGACCGCATCATGTCTGCCGGCGACCGCATCACTACGGCTGTGCGCCGCCGTCTCGACTATGAGTCGATGCGCCTTGGGCGTCTTGCTGCCGGCATACCTTCCTTGTCGTCGCTTGTCATCACCAGGCGTCAGGCCTCACTCGCCTCGCTCTACGGCCGTCTTTGCGCTGCAGCATCGTCGGGTCTGGCTGTTCGCCGCTCGCATATCGAGTCTGTCGGTGCGTCGCTCGCACCGCTTGCCTCGCGCCGCCTGCTTGTGGAGAGCCATCGTGTGCAGCTTCTTGCCCAGCGTGTGGCCGCCTCCGACCCCTCGCTGCTTCTGCGCCGGGGCTATTCAGTTACGCTTCACAACGGCCGCGCCGTTACCGACGCCTCCGCGCTTGCCGAGGGCGATGTCATCGAGACACGCTTTGCCCATGGCTCAGCCTTGTCTGTGGTGCAGGCAGCTGATAAGCCGTCAAAAGATAAAGGTGTGGCTGCCGGCGGAAAACATCCGTAACATTGAAAGAAAAAAATAAACATATCATTATACGAAATACTATGCCTAAAGAAATGAAATATGAAGAGGCCGTAAGACAGCTTGAAGAGATTGTCGCCAAGATGGAGAGCAACGAGCTTGACGTAGACAGCCTGAGCCAGCAGCTGAAGACTGCCCAGAAGCTTATAAAGCTGTGTAAGGACAAGCTCAGCCGGGCTGACAGCGACATAAAGAAAATACTTCAGGACGACAACAACGGCTGAACATGCCCGCAGGCAGGCGGCAAAACAGCATAAAAATGACATTTTTAATAAATTATGTCATAAAAATTGCTGATTAGTAATATTATTATTATTTTTGCCGTTGGTAAGTCCGGGGCTGACATTACATATAGTTAACCCCAGTGGCTTTGTTGATTGAGTAAAATTTGTTGTATACTTTAAAAATAATATGAATATGAAAAATCTGGATTGGTCAAAATTGCCTTTCGGTTACATTCCGACAGACTATAACGTACGTTGCTACTATCGCGACGGCAAGTGGGGCGAAGTTGAAGTTTGCTCTGACGAATATATAAAGATGCACATGGCTGCTACGTGTCTTCACTACGGCCAGGAGGCATTCGAAGGTCTAAAGGCTTACCGCTGCCCTGACGGCAAGGTTCGCGTTTTCCGTATGGATGAGAATGCGGCACGTCTGCAGAGCACATGCCGCGGCATACTGATGCCTGAGGTTCCTACAGAACTGTTTGAGGAAATGGTTACCAAGGTAGTGCGCCTGAACCAGGATTACATACCTACATACGAGAGCGGTGCAACTCTTTACATCCGTCCGCTGCTCGTCGGCATGTCAGCACAGGTTGGTGTTCATCCTGCCAGCGAGTATCTCTTCATGATATTCGTTACTCCGGTAGGTCCTTACTTCAAGGGCGGATTCTCAACTAATCCTTATGTCATCATCCGCGAGTTCGACCGTTCTGCTCCTCTCGGTACAGGTATATATAAGGTGGGCGGTAACTATGCTGCTTCTCTGCGTGCCAACAAGATGGCTCACGACCTCGGATATGCATGCGAGTTCTATCTCGATGCAAAGGAGAAGAAATATATGGACGAGTGTGGTGCTGCCAACTTCTTCGGTATCAAGGACAACACTTACGTTACTCCTAAGTCTACCAGCATTCTGCCGAGTATTACCAACAAGAGCCTCATGCAGCTGGCTGAAGACATGGGCATGAAGGTTGAGCGCCGTCAGATTCCTGAAGACGAGCTGGCTACATTCGAGGAGGCAGGTGCATGCGGTACAGCTGCCGTTATCAGTCCTATCTCTAAGATTGACGACCTCGAGAACAAGAAGAGCTATGTTATCAGCAAGGACGGCAAGCCCGGACCTATCAGCACTAAGCTCTACAACAAGTTGCGCGGCATACAGTATGGCACAGAACCTGACATCCATAACTGGACAAAGGTTGTAATTGAATAATTGATAATTTACAATTCATAATTTATAAATTACTGATCCATAATTCATAGTTCATAATTCATAATTGGCTATTTCTTTGATTACCGATAGCCTGTCTTTTGACAAATAATTATGATTTATGAATTATGAATTATGATTTATTTTAAGATGAGCAAAGGAAAATTGGCTAAGTTCGCCGACATGGCGAGATACGAGAACGTGTTTCAATACCCTTATTCGGTCGTTGAGAATGTGCCTTTTGAAATGAAAGGCCACTGGCGCGACATGTATTTCCACAATGACAACCCCATTGTGCTTGAGCTGGGATGCGGCAAGGGCGAATACACCGTTGAGCTGGCAAGGCTATATCCGGATGTCAACTTCATCGGTGTAGACATCAAGGGCGCACGTATGTGGACAGGTGCAACGCAGGCTCTTAACGACGGACTTAAGAATGTGGCATTCCTTCGCACCAACATCGAGATCATCGACCGCTTCTTCGGTCCTGACGAGGTGCAGGAGATTTGGCTCACGTTCAGCGATCCTCAGATGAAGAATGTGCGCAAGCGTCTCACCAGTACATACTTCATGGAGCGTTATCGCCGTTTCCTTGTCGACGGAGGCATCGTGCATGTCAAGACCGACAGCAATTTCCTTTTCACCTACACCACATACATGACAGAGCGCAACGCCTTCCCGGTGTTGTTCTCAACCACAGACCTTTATCATGCCGAGGGACTTGATGCCGACACCATGCGCATACTTTCAATTCAGACGTATTATGAAAGTCAGTGGATTGAGCGCGGACTCAACATCAAGTACATGAAGTTCCGTCTTCCGTCGGCATGCGACATGGCAGAGCCCGACGTAGAAATTCCTGTTGACGACTACCGCAGCTATAAGCGCACCCGCCGCAGCGGCGTAGACATGCGCAAGTAGAGAGCCACGGCAGTTGTCTTGGCGGCAGTTGACTTTTGGCGCATACACGAATGTGCTAAAGTCAGGTGTGCGTTTACGCGGCAGTGTATCGACATTGCTGTCATGGCATGGACATGTGTTTGTGCCTTGTCTTTTGCAGACATCTTTTCGGTCATGTCTGCCTCTTTTCATATTATATCAATGATATGCCTGTAAGAATGTTTTACATGCACATAACTTTTTGTAACGAAGATGACAGTAGAACTTAAAGAGAACGGCGGTCTTCCTGCCCGAATTTTGTGGACACTTGCCATTGTTGCAGGTGTGTCAGTTGCCAATATATATTACAATCAGCCGCTGCTCAACGTGATAGGCCGCGACCTGGGCGTGAGCGAGTTCAGTTCCAACCTCATAGCCATGATCACTCAGGTGGGATATGCCGTCGGACTGCTTTTCATTGTCCCCCTTGGCGATCTCTGCCGCCGCAAGAACATAGTGCTCGTAAACTTCAGCGTGCTCGTGTTCTCGCTCCTTGCCATAGCCTGCTCAACCAGCATTTATGTTATATGGGCAGCATCGTTTCTTACCGGTGTAGGCTCAATGATACCGCAGATATTTGTTCCCATAGCTTCGCAGTTCTCACGTCCGGAGCATAAGGGGCGCAACGTGGGCATTGTCATCTCCGGACTGCTCACCGGCATTCTTGCCTCGCGTGTGGTCAGTGGCGTGGTGGGCGATGTGCTCGGCTGGCGCGCCATGTATTTCATTGCGTCGGGGCTGATGCTCGTATGCGCCTTTGTCGTAATGAAGGTATTGCCCGACATACGGCCTACGTTCAAGGGCTCTTATGCCAAGCTCATGGCGTCGCTCTTCTCGCTGCTGCGCGATTATCCTGCCCTGCGCGTATATTCCGTAAGAGCCGGACTGGCTTTCGGTTCGTTTCTTTCGCTTTGGGCCTGTCTGTCGTTCAAGATGGCACAGGCACCGTTCTATGCCGACAGCGACGTGGTGGGCTTTCTCGGCTTGTGCGGCATTGCCGGGGCTCTGACAGCCTCGTCGGTAGGCAAGCACGTCAGGACCGTAGGCGTGCGCCGCTTCAACTTCATTGGCTGTGCGCTTATGCTGCTTGCATGGGCATCAGTCCTGTTTCTTGGTGACACCTATGTTGGTCTGATAGCAGGCGTGATAATCATCGACATAGGCATGCAGTGCATACAGCTCAGCAATCAGGCAAGCATGTTCGAGGTATGCCCCGGAGCATCAAACAGAGTGAACACCATATTCATGACAACATACTTTGCCGGAGGTTCTCTCGGCACATTCCTTGCCGGCACGGGCTGGCATGCCGCCTCTTGGACGGGTGTGGTGGCCGTAGGCGTATGCCTCACGCTGGCCTCACTTGCCGTAACGCTGTTCACCAGGCGATGAGCTATGGGGCAGGAGAGTGTTGTCTGAAATGTAAAAGGCCGCAAGTCATATTGTGAAAGACCACATATCAGAGTGTAATATGTGGCATATTGCAGCATGAAAGGTATGCTTTTGCTTTATGGATATTACTGAAAAATATTTTTTAAAAGAAACTCATCACTCGTCACATGCGCTTGTAACCTGTTGGCTGATGGCGAGTTGATGTGTGACGAGTTTCTTTTTCAACTCGTCACAACGCTCTGTCCTGTGCCGTTTTTGAGCCGTAACGTGGCTCTGTGAATATGGAATTTCAGCTAAAAATATGTTATATGCTGCTCTGTGATGAGTTGAAAATGCAACTCGTCACACGGTAAATGGTTGGCTTGCAGTGAGTTAAAGCCTGTTGTGACGAGTGATGAGTTTTTAAAAAAAACTTTTTTTTGCTGTTTTACTTCTTGCCATTTACTGATTTCGGTTGACTTCAAGCAGGGCTTTGTCTGATTTTAGTTGACTTATGTAAACGTTGGTGTCTGTTATCGGCTGGTGCCATTATTTTGATTAAACGGGATGCAGCCTATAGCCCGGTTAGTGTTTAAAATAATTCCTGACGTTCTGCGTCATTATGTGTAAATTTTATGTTTACAGATTAGATTGCTGTCGGAATTTTTTAATATTGTTAAAGCTATCGGACACTAGTTAATAAGATTTAATATATATAAGTGGAATAGATTATTCAATTTAAAAAGGTTTAACTTTGCAGAACTTAGTAGATTATTAATAAGAATGTCAAGATTTTTAAAATTAGCTTTAGTGTTGGGCATGCTGTTTTTGACCGATACAATGACTATAACTGCTCAAAATTTGGCAGTTAAGACAAATGTTTTGTATTGGACAACAGCAACGTTTAATGCATCTGTAGAAACACGTCTGTCGTCAAAGTGGACTCTTGATGTTTCGGCGGGTTACAATCCGTTCACATTTTCTGATAACAAAAAGTTGAAGCATTTTGCCATTCAGCCTGAGGCACGCTATTGGCTCTGTTCTCCTTTTTCGGGGCATTTTGTAGGTGCCAACCTGCTTTATTCCCATTATAATGCCGGCGGAGTGAAGATGCCTTTCGGCATTTTTTCAGACCTTGAGAAGTACAGGTTCCAGGGTGACCTTGGTGCCGTAGGCCTTGTCTATGGTTACAGCTGGATGTTGCCCGGAAAGCGATGGAGCATAGAGGGCGTTGTCGGCCTTGGATATGGCATAACCCGTTATGACAAATATGCATGTGCTGTGTGCGGAAGCAAAATTGGTGAAGACACAAAGGGTGTTTTCATGCCTACTAAACTTGCAATCTCTGTTATATATTACATTAAGTAAGTCGCATTGATGATTTCTGTCGGTGTGATTTTATTTTGCATACTCGACTAATTTAATACAATCTCAAGATACAACAATGATGAGATCTTTAAGTTCAATTCTTTTACTGGCATTGGGCTCATCTGTCTGTAATGCGTCCGCATTGCGCGGCAACGGCGTTGATGCTCAGTGGATAGACTCTACGGCTCTCAGGCTGTCGTTCGTGTTGACTGAAGGCGATTCGGTAGGCAGCAATTATGCCGTTATAGCCACGCCCCGTCTTGTAACTGCTAAGGGCGACACCCTGATGCTGAAGCCGACAGTGTTCAGAGGCAAGCGCAACATGCGCTACACGGAGCGTGCACGATTTTATGATAATGCTCAGCAGGCCACGGCAGATGAGGTGGCTTTAGGCTCAGAAGTTAGGTATGACGTCATGCTCAGGCGTGCCGAAAGTCCCTGGATATGGGAGGATAAAGTATACCTCGACGTGGCACGCGAGAAAGAAGGGTGCTGCAATGTTGAGGATATGGCCGGAAGGCGTATGGGCGATATGGTGTATGTGCCGCAGTTTGTGCCCGCACTTGCCGTTGTCGAGGACAATGCAGGCAAGGCTGGTGAGCTGCAGAAGGATAATCCGGTGCTGATGCACGTATCGCAGTATAAGCCCTACGACAACACGCGCATACTGCGCAAGGAGAAAGGAGCTCTGTATGTTCATTATCCGCTGAACAGTTCGGAGCTTAAACGTGACTTCCGCGACAACGCACAGACGCTCGACCGTATTGTTGACATTACGCGCAGCATAATGGCCGACTCTACATCGTCGGTTAAGATCATACAGATTGTTGGTCTGGCTTCTGTTGAAGGTTCACAGAAAAACAATGTCAGTCTGGCAGGGCGGCGTGCCGATGCCCTGAAGGCGTATATACAGAAAAGGGTGAAAATATCAGACAAGCTGTTTGACTGCGCCAATGGCGGCGAGGCTTGGACCGAGCTGCGCGACCAGATAGCCGACGGCAGCTTTGATGGGCGCGACGAGCTTCTGCACATAATAGATACGGAGAAAAATCCGGATAAGCGCGAACAGATGATAAGACAGCTAGACGGTGGACGTCCGTATGCGTATCTGCGCGACAACGTGTTGAGCGACCAGCGCAATTCGGGCTATCTGCGGATATATTATGACTATGTGCCAGACACGGCTGCCAAGACCATAAACGAGGCTACAGAACTGATGCAGGAGGAGAAATATGACGAAGCTCTCAGAAAACTGCTTACAGTTAAGGACGACAAGAGAGCCTTCAGTCCGCTTGGAGTGGCTTACTACATGACAGGCAACAGGCAGAAAGGTCTGGAGTATATGAAGCGTGCCGCAGCCGACGGAAACGTACAGGCTAAGCGAAACCTTGAGCAGTATGAAGCTATAATGAAGGCGGAACAGCTGAAAGAGAAATAAACAACAAAATATTATAACTTAATTAAATTAATTATTCTTTATGAAAAAGTTTTATAACAGAAATTTTGCCTATGGAGCAGCAGCGCTGCTTATTGGCGCAGTGAGTTTCACTGCATGCTCTTCTGAGGATGAGTTGTCTAACACAAATCCAACCTATGATGGAGAGAGCGTAAAAACACAGTTTGCAATTAATATTCCTGCAGCAGCTAAGACGAGGATGACAGGAGAGTACACCCAGCAGGATGGAAACTTCCTCGGTATGAAAGATATAAAGCTGATACCTTTTGCCTCAATGCCTGCATCAGGAACAGAGTCGAATCTTGGTTCTGTTATTACTTTGGGTAATATCAGTGACAATCTGTCTGCAACTTCTAATGCTAAGGTTTATAATGATGTAGCCATTCCTGTAGGTACAGGTGCTGTAATTCTTTATGGTCAGGCAAATAAAGAGGCAGGAACTAATTTTGATAAAGGTGCAGTAACAATGCCGAGCGATTATTCTGTTTTGTCAAATATTAAATTTTCTCCTGTAAATATAACAACCAACGAGACAGACGCAAAGGCTACGGCATTGGCTGCATGGATGACATCTGTAGCAAATGCTGAAGGTTGGGATGCTGCCGGAGAAGGTACGTTGAAAGATTTGCGTGATGAGTTTCTGAAAACGACTGTAGGTTCTTCTAACAGTGTATTGTGCCTGATGCAGTATCTTTATAATGCTTTGGCAAAAGAAGATGGTGCTGAGGCTACTGCTATTAAGGCTGCTATTAAGGCCGGTAATGGTGTCGTAGAGTCTGATGGAAAACTGAGCTATGGAGAAGGCTCTTCATTGGCCGGTTATCCTGAAAATATAAATTTGCCTGATGGTGCAGCCCAGGTTGTATGGAACTCGGATAAATTTGATGTTGTTGCAGCTTCAGGAAATACAGGAATTAATGTTGCATCATTAGACAGCTATGTTTATCCTGCAGCTTTATGTTATTACGTGAATAGCAATGTGAAGACTGCTGATACAGAAGTTGATATGGACGCCGCTTCTGATTGGACAGCGATTGTTGGATCAATGACAGGCAGCTCTGTGGCTCCGACAACTCGTTCGATAGCAATTGAACAGCCCATTAATTATGGAGTTGGCCGTCTTTCAACTCAGGTTAAGTTTGGCGCACAGCGTGTTCCTGACTCAAAGGATGATGGTCATAATAGTTCTGTTGTTGAAATTCCCGGTGAAGGATTTAAGATTACAGGTATATTGATTGGCGGACAGGGCGAAGTTGGCTGGAATTATATACCGACAGCAACTGGCAGCAAAACAATATATGATAAGTCTATGACAGAAGGAATGTGTGCAAAATATTCTTCTGATTTTACAGGTGCAATAACCAACTATACTTTGGCTTTTGAAACAGAGTCAAAAAAGGATGTCAATGTGGCTATAGAACTTGTGAACGGTGATAAAGATTTTTATGGCAAAGACGGTATGATAATTCCTGCTGGCGGTAAATTTTATTTAGTTGGACAATTGAAGTCAAGCGCAGCTACAGAAACTGGCGAAAAAATCTTTAAACAAGACTATAATACTATTGCCAAATTTAATATTACAAATCTGAAGTCAGCTTATAATGGTCTGCCTGATCTTCGCACACCGTCATTACAGCTCGGTATGTCTGTTGATTTGAATTGGGAAGAAGGCCATACGTTTGACGTAGATATTCAATAATACAAATGATCTTTTTGTCCTGAAAGGATTTTTTGTATAAAATGCTAACCAGGCGGCAGCCTTTCGTAGGGCTTCCGCCTACAACCGGAAAACGCTTGCGGATAACCGTTAATCTTCCGTGAGTGCGGTGATTTAGAAAAAGAAGAAATAATAATGGTGTTAAGAATGATGACGAAGCGTAAAAATAAGAATTATTGTTCAAAGTTTTGTGCAGGATTGTCGGCATTGCTGTTGTCAGCGTTTCCGTTGTCCTTTGTTTCGTGTATAGATGAAGATTTGTCGCGTTGCGGTGTAAACTATTCCGTTGATTATCGTTTGGAATTATCCGCATCACTTCGTCAGACGCTCGACCTGCAGCTTACCACACCGGCAGAACGGCAACTGGCTGCGGCGTTGCGTTCTGATATGACTGACATTATGAGCGAGCGTGCCGCTGTGATGGATCTTTCGTTCTTTACATTAGAAGACGGCAACTTGGCTCAGCATCAGACCATTGAGCCTGATGCCAACAGCCTGTCAATGACCATCTATATGAATCGTGGCGACTACCACAATATAGCCCTTGCAGCTACTCATTCTGTCAGTGAGGTAACTATCAGCGGCGCATCAACCTACACAGGCATCAGTCTGCGCCAGGCACAGGCCGATACGCTCGACTCACACAGTGCTGCTATCTATATGGGATATGGCCGTATGCTTATGGACAATGTTTCGGGACATTTCTATGTGCCCTTATATATGGTCAACTCAGTACCTGTGTTGGTTGTAAGTCCAAACAATTCACCGGCAAATGTACTTGTGGCGTATACACGCCGCACGTCGTCAGGTCTGCATTGTTCAGACAGCACTTTTGTATACGACAACGAGGCCGTAATCAGGACACACCGCACGGAAGGCGGCGGGCTGCTTGCGTTCCATTCTGTATGTTTCCCGTCGGCAAATACTGCAAAATCACGTGCAACAGACGACCCCACAGTGGCTGAGGGAAGTATATGGGAAATGGATCTGATAACACAGATGCCCGACGGAAAATATGTCAAAAACACACTGTATATGAAAAATCCGCTTAAGGCAGGCGAGATGCAGATCATAAAAGTGAAGCTGAATGATGAAGGCGGTGTTGTGACAGAAAATCCCGAAGTCGGTGTATCGGTTGAGTTGGATTGGAAGCCCGGAGGCGATTTTGATATTGAAATTTGATGATGTTACAGCAGAACCTTCCGGAATAATTTATGTAAGTAAAATAAAGAAAATACACGTTCAGACATGAGGTATATCTCTAAAATACATGTTCTTTTATGTGCCGCAGCTTTAGCCATAACGGCATGCCAAAGCGAAGACTCTATTTCGCCGGAGACTGATATGGAAACGGTCAAACTTCTTGTGACAGTTCCTGCTACGTCAGGGCTGACGCGTATAGGCGATCCGGGGACGGGCGTGGAAGAAGGAGCTGACTGGGACAGGCTGGCGGTGATATTGGCGTATAAAGACGGACCGTATGTGCAAAAAACAATTATAACAAAAGATGATTTTGACAAACTTCCTAATTATGACGGCCGTGAAGGAGTAAAACTTCTTACTATCGATGCACAAATTGGTTCTGCATATATTTACGGCGTAACATACAGCAGTGATGCTCTGTATAACCCGGAACAAAGCATAAGTGACTGTAAAGATAATGAGCAGGTGAAAGCCTTGACAATATCTAATGATTATGCCGGAACAGACGATAATGCTTCAGCTAAGTTTGTCAGCGTAGCCACCGGGTATTATAAAACTGCTGTTAGCGGCGACCAGCCGGCTCTGTTTGAAATACAAGTTGGCGGTACGGGTGAGATAGGCAGCATACCGACAATGACGCTTACCCGTCTTGCCTCTAAAATAGACATACAGTGGGATGCTGCTGATGCATACGATCAAGGATATACAGATGTGAAGGTTACAGATTTTACATATAAAGGAAAGGAATATGGCCGATTGTTCCCGGAGATTACAGGTGTGACACCGGATAATCAAGATAAGTCATGGACATTCTATAACACCTCAGAGATAAGTCAGCGCAACGGTCGCGTGTATCATTATACGTTCACTGATGGTGCAACGACACCGAGTGTGACATTTAATATTTCTGCAAGAAAAGACGGCAATGATATTACCGGAAGCGGATATACAATGAATTTCAGTTATGTCTTGCAGCAGGCCGCCTGGTATAAGGTTAACGCAACGATAAAGGGCGTAACCGGCAGTGGAAGTATCACGCTGAGCATGAATTGAGCCGGCAGACATGAATAAAAACTGACACACTGAGAAATTGATAATATCAGTAAAGACAACAAAAAATATTAATGTAGCAGTATCTGCAAAGATAATCGTAAAAGAATAATGAAATGATAAAGATGCGGACTTTATTCAGATTTTATATGTTGCTTTTATTCCTGGGTTCTTATTTAGGAATTATGGCACAAACAAAGATTTATTACGTCAGCCCGACAGGTGTTGGCGACGGCACGTCGTGGGAAACTACTACGACATTGCAAACAGCATTGCAGAATGCCGTTGCCGGCGACCAGATATGGGTGCAGGGCTTTGAACAGATAACGAGCGCCGACCAGCTGTATATAGCTCCTGCAGATGGGTTCAGCTTGAAGTCAGGCGTTCAGCTTTACGGCGGTTTTAAGGGCGATGAAACTAACGTCAACAGCCGTGAGACGCTCGGAAAGCCATATCAGATGAAATATCGTTCCGTGCTTTCGGGTGATATCAAGAGAGATGATGTTGTTGACAATACAAACTTGATCTTCCCTGCCAATACAACACGTTCAGACAATGCCACACATGTGCTGAATGTTAATATGGCACCTGCCTCAGGAAACAATAAAAATACTTCGCCCACTATAATAAATGGATTCTCAATAGGCAACGGCCATGCTGACGGCTCTGGCGAGAAGGGCGGCGGTATATATATACATGGCGATAATACGGGCGGCGGCATCTTCCGCATAGAACGCTGCTTCTTGTTGAACAACTATGCCACACAAGGTGGTGCCATATATGTTGATGTTGAAGTAAAGAATGTCAACAACAGCACATCACTTGTAAATCAGTGTGTTGTTTATAACAATGCAGCCGGAGAGCGTGCTGCAGTAGAGAACGCCGGTGGCGGTCTGTATCTGGCAGGCGAGGCCACCGTGGTTAACTCGTCAATATTCAATAATGAGAATGGAGGACTGCGCCTTGCTGACGGTGCGAAAGTTGTGAACAGTACTGTGTCGAGAAATTCAAGTGGTGGCATCGATATGATAGACGATAAGGCCGAAGGATATAATGTTGCAAATACTATTATTTGGGGAAATTCAACTCTTTCGACGCAATACAGACCGAAATTCAAAAATTCCGCATTCCATGAAGTTGAGGCCGGTGACTCAGACGGAAACATATATGTTACTGCAGAAAACCGCGGTGACACTAATGCTCCAATGTTTGACGCACCGTCGCTGAAGACAAGTTATGACCGTGATTTCAACTGGCGTCAGACAGCTTATCCGCTTTGGTCGTGGAATGTGCTTGAAGGGTCAGTAATGTTAAGTAAGGGTGATCAGCAGTCTTACGACCAGTCTGCATACGGCAGTGAGGATATGGCCGGCAATCCGCGTTTTAACGGCTCTACGATAGATATCGGAGCATATGAGTTTCAGCAGATGTTGTCGACACGTATACGTTACGTCAAACCTGTTGCAACCGGAACAGGCGATGGCTCTTCTTGGGAAAATGCTTCTGGTAACTTGCAGAATATGATAGACGAACTGGCCAAGAACAATCCGCAGAATCTTCCTGGAGAAGTGTGGGTGGCTGCCGGAACTTATGTACCACAGGTACAGGTTATCAGTGGAACAACTTATTCTGCATCGTTCCTTATGCGTGACGGAATTAGTGTTTATGGAGGCTTTGCTGGCGATGAAAGCAGTAAGCAGGAACGTGAAGTGGGCAAAATGCCGTGGAATTTTGTTAATAAGACCATTCTCGAAGGTTCTTATTATGAACACAGCAAGACATCTTGGAATGAGTCAAATCATAAATGGACTTTGACGAGCGACTCACGTCATGTTGTTTTCTTTTCACCGCTACCTTCAGAAGGCAAAAGCGGTTTCGACAAATCAACCATACTTAATGGAGTAACCATACGTGGAGGTTATGCTCAGGGAGGTGAAGGCGTGGCAGACTTCATGACAGACCGTGGAGCCGGTGTTTACATGGGTATTAATGCAACACTGGAGAAGTGTATTGTTACAGAAAACTCGTCTACGGGCAATGGCGGTGCTGTCTATATGTACGGCGGACGTGTTATGAATTCGCTGATATATAATAACAATGCCGACGGTGACGGTGGAGCTGTATATGTTGACAATGCCGGTATAGTGTTGGCCTCGATGCTTACTAACAATTCTGCCAACAATGGCTCGGGCGCTTATCTTGCACACACCGGCAATTGGACAGACGGCAAACCGCATCCTGAATATCTCATCCTTTCAACATCTGTTGTGTCAAATAATACAAGTCGTCTTAATGGTGCTGTTTATTGTGCAAAAGGCGGAGTGTTGATGCAGAATACTATAACTAACAACGATTGTCCTACGGCAACAGACAATACTTCTGCCAATGCATCACAGAGTGGTGGATTGTATGTTGATTCATATGGACTTGTAATCAATTCTGTTTTGTGGAACAACACTATCCAGAAACGTAATATACCGATGTATGCAAAGAATCCAACACCGTCTAATGTACGTTTCTTGTATACAGCATTGTCTGGTATAAACAATGCTGTTTGGAATAATGTGCTTCAGCAGGAAGTAATCTCGTTGGCAGAGAGCAATAATATTGCTGAAGAAGGCGTGCTCAGTCCTGACTTTGTTGCCGAAGGCCTGCCTGAGTCTACAGGTGTAACAGGTTTATTGGAAGATGTTAATTATTTCTGGCAACCTGTAACGGGAGCAAATCTGCGTGCTCGTGGTATGACGTTAGGTACATTCCCAGATGATGTGCTGGTTGCTCCTGAAATAGATATTGCCGGGACACGATTTGCTCAGAAACCGGCTGTGGGTGCTTATTCGGTTGAGGCTACCAATATTAATCCTGAAGATACAGGAGATGCCTTGAAAGTATATGTTGATGTTGAATGTGCTGTGGCTACTCATGACGGCAGTTCATGGGCAAATGGCTATCGCTCACTTAATGAGGCTATTGCCTATTTGTCAGGTCTAGATAAGGAAACGGTTGGAAACAAACGCCTTGAGGTGCATGTGATGGAGGGTGATATATGGCCGCGTTATGCTTTTACGAACCTTGATCCGCAAACTGCAACTATAGACATTCCTGCAGCGGCAAGTGGGGCAACTTTGTATATTTATGGAGGCTATCATAGATCAGACGACAAGATTTCGGTTGAACGTAATCCGCTGACTTATCGTTCTGTTATAAACGGTAACCATGAAGGTAAGAATATTGAAGATGGATTGTATCATTGTATAACTGTTGCTAAAGGAGCTGCAGTTTGTCTTGACGGATTTCATATTATTAACGGTTACGCTGCAGGTGAGGCAAGCCGTCAATATGGCGCAGGTCTGCTTGTGCATGATGGAGCAAATGTTACGGTGAACAACTGTATCTTTGAGAACAATACGGCTCAAGAAGGTTCGGCTATTGATGCACGTAATGCATCTTTGACGATGAATAACTGTGTCGTAAATAACAATACGAATATAACTGAAGCTGCAGCTGTGGTAAACGGTGATGGAGCAAATTTGAAGATGAACTTTGTTACTATAGTTAATAATAATGGCAAGGCTTATTCTGACAATGCTTCCTTGATTTCTTCATTCTCAACGGCAAACACATCAGCAAATACTCACACCATAGAAATTTCTACAGCTCAGTTCTCTAACCCTACAAAGACATCTGGTGCTTCGTTGGGTTTTGACACATATTTAGGCGGCTACTCGTCGTTCCAGCCTACCAATCAGAACCCGATAGTTAATGTTGGAAAAACTATTGGTGGAATAACAACGGACATTACGTTGTCAGCCCGTAGTCGTGGAGGTGCACCCGATTTAGGTGCCTATGAGGCACAGCTCCCTGTGGACGGAACTGTAATTTATGTACGTAGTGAAAATGGTGATGATAAGAATGATGGCTTGTCTTGGAGTAGTGCAAAGAAAACAATTACTGCGGCACTGAATACGGCTTCAACTGCCACTGAAGCTATATGGGTAGCTGCAGGAACATACAATGAGCGTGTAACAATGAAGGATGGTGTCAATGTGCTTGGTGGTTTTGCCAAGACAGGCAATCCTGACAATAAGCTAGATGGTGTAAACCGCGACATATCTAATGCCAACAGCAACTTTATGACTGTTATAGATGGACAGAGTGGTGGACGAGTCTTGACACAGCCTGCAAACTTTAATAAACTTACTACTTGGGAAGGGTTTGTTATTCAGAATGGAGCTACAAAAGGAGACAATGCTGACAGTAACGGAGCTGGTGTTAAGTTGATGAGCAACGGTAAGTTAAAAAATAGTCTTGTTCAAAATAATACGCATACAAATACATATAGTTCATGGGGAAGTGATACAAAATCTATAGGTGGCGGTGGTATTAGTATGTCATCTGGTTCTATTGTTGATGGCTGTATCATAAAAGCGAATAAAACGAATAAAGACCTCAAATCCGCAACTACGCGCCTAATATGATACAGAAGCGAAAATAATCTGCATCGTTAGTAAAAAGGGGGCACAGTGCATCGAATGTCA